>MPMD02128235.1_pt1 | contig 20106 bp, 22 predicted proteins | sample 1617291 | NCBI WGS metagenome assembly MPMD02 (sample SAMN05944810, study PRJNA350692) | marine metagenome | biome: marine; feature: ODZ; material: water; isolation source: 120 m water sample filtered on 30 um supor filter | place: Pacific Ocean | collected 2012-04-09 | depth 120m m | reverse complement strand
CTTGAAAATGCTTTACGGCACCAACCTTCTCCTTTATAAGGAGGCATATTATGCCACAATTACCAAGATTGGCATTTGAACACAAAGTACGCGAGTATGTAAATAGGGCTGCTACCATGCTCGATGCAGGCGAACCTTTAATGGCAGAACAAGTTATTGATGCAGGTTTGGCGCATGCAAGAAAAGCTGAAGCTATGTTACTGCAGGCACAGTATCAGTTATCTAAGTGGCAATTTGAAACGCCACCTCGCTCATGTAAATTATGGCAGGTGATATCTAAAGTGGACTATGGTGATAAATATTCTACGAAGGGTGGCGTTTAATGGTAGAGACTTCAAGCGAGCATGATTCATTAAAAGTTAGTGAGATGTTCTACAGTATTCAGGGTGAGGGGCTTACAGCAGGTATGCCCGCAGCATTTTTACGTCTCACGGCTTGTAATCTTACTTGTAATGCTTGGGGTATTACTGGTTGCGATACTACAGAAGTATGGAAGACTGGTAAGCGTATGACATTTGATGAAATTAAAACGTTTTATCAAGATGAGGGTATCTATGACCGGTTATTTACCCCAACGGTTCCACATACACTTCATACACCTCATGTTAATTTAGTGGTTACTGGTGGTGAGCCTTTGTTACAACGGAATCAATTAGCTGAATTCTTAAAGGTCACTAAACCTGTGTATACGGAAATTGAGACTAATGGTACAATAGCACCAGAACACATTGCCAATTATATGCAAGATGGTAAATCACATTATACGGTTAGCCCGAAACTAGATACTGCAGGGGATCCTGAAGAAAAGCGATTTAAGCCTGAGGTATTAGAATGGTTCAGTAAACAGCCAAATGCATACTTTAAGTTTGTTATTGCATTCCCGTGGGATGTTGATCAAGTGATCAAAAAATATCTTGAACCTTTTAATATATCCCGATGTCGTGTATTTCTAATGCCTGAAGGTACAACATCTGCTGATGTGAATACACATTCAATCGCAGTCGTAGATGCTTGTAAGAAACATGGATTTAGATTTTCACCCCGGTTACACATAAATATATGGGAAAAAACTACAGGTGTTTAATCCTAATCAATTATTACGGACATCGCGCTTAGAATGAGATTATTTACGTTAAAAGCGCTGTTAAAATGCTTTGCGGTTATGTAAAATAGAGCTAGATATGGGATTAATGGAAAGACGTAAAGGGAAGAGATTTGAGCGCACTTGTGCCGAGCAACTCTCCCAATGGATATATAGGAACGCCAATAGTTTAAGGCCTACGCCTATGAGCGGGGGTTGGTCAGCTATGCCATTAGGGGACATTCAATTATCCCCGGTATTAAAGGGCGAGGTAAAAGATTTTCCCTTTTATGTAGAATGTCGTAATCGTGAGAGTTGGCGTTTAGAACAATTATTCAATAGTCTTGGACCAATTAGAGCCTGGTGGGATGAAACGTCAGCTAAGGCGGCTGAAGTTAAAAAATGTCCATTACTTATTTTTACACGTAATCATTGCCCATCATTTGCTATGTTTCGTATGGCTGATGTTATAAAAGCTGTGGAGAGTTTAGAATTACCAGAGGAAGAAAATTTGGCGAAGCCTGTACCTATGATGACAGTGCCTATAGCAAAAATAGATAATGATATAGGCCAAGGTGTTGTAGTGACAGAAATTGTAAATGTTGTGTTGTTGGATAGTTTTTTAGAGGCATTTTCTTTTCTACAAAGTGGAGGTTTTTATGACAGCGGAAGCCCCGACGCCTGAACAGCCGGCAGCGGCGAAGCCCCCTCGTGGACGTAAAGTTGAGCAGGCAGAACTCGATAAATGGATCGAGATGCGAAAAGCAGGATCTAGTGTTGCTAAGATTGCAAAAGAGCACGGACGTCAGCAAGCCTTTGTTTATCAGAAGCTGAAAAAGGTTGGGGTCATTGTTCCAAAAGCACGCAAGCCAAAAGAAGAAGTACCAGCTCCAGCTGCGGCACCAGAAGCACCTGATACGCCTGTAGCGTCCAGGCCTAAGCAAGTAAAGGAACCGCTCAATCCTGCAGCAGCGGCACCTAAGAATCTGGCAGAGCTTTTAAGACCGCAGTCTACAAAAGGAGAGTAGGGATGCCATACCGGATAATGAAGGAAATCCGGTGGGAAGCTGGCCATAGATTAACAAATTATCCACATGCGTGTAAATATGTGCATGGCCATTCCTATCGGGCAGAGATTCATCTTTCGTCTGCGACATTGAATGACTGGAGTTTTGTTGAAGACTTTACAGTTGTCAAAGACAAGATTAAATGTTGGGTTGATGAACACTGGGATCACGCGTTCAAGGTACACGCTGCTGATGCACCTATGTTGGATTTCTTAATAGCAACTGATCAAAAGCATTATGTATTCAACAGTAATCCATCGGCTGAAAACATCTCCAAGAGACTCTATGAAGTAGCAACCGATTGTTTAGTAACAGATAGAGTTTTTGTTGATAAGGTCACTGTGTGGGAAACTGCAACTTCTTATGCTACGTATGATGATGCATAGGAAGGTGTACAATGAGTTTTACTTTCTTACACGTGGCAGATGTCCATCTAGGGTTTAGAGCTTACGATAAAACAGAAGCTGTTAGTAAATTCAATCTGCGCGAGAACGATGTATACACCGCGTGGCAAGAATTTATTCGTTATGCTCGCAATAACCCAGTAGATGCAGTTTTGATTGCTGGGGATCTCTTTGATTCGAACACACCTCAACCAGCGGCCTATGCTATGGCTAATGCACTTAGAACACTGGCGTGTCCGTGCATTATAATTATGGGGAATCATGAACGGCCGACTATCAATAGCATATCACCTATAGAAGTTCTGCATGGGGATAATGTCTTCTGTTATACAGAGCCAGGTATCCATCAGATTGGGGATATATCGATCTACTGTGCTCCTGATATTGGCTCACCATATGATTTTGAACCTGCAGATATCTTATTGACGCATGGTCAATTAGATGGCCCACCTGAGTATCGATATACTACAGAACGTTTAGTTTTTATAGCGGATCAGTACTTGTATTGTGCATTAGGTGACTTACATTATCATTGGCAGCGGAAAAACATCCAGTATCCAGGAAATCTAACTTCTTTAACGTTTGGCACAGAAGGGAAGCAATTTGGCTTCATTCATGGAAAAATCTCCTCTACAGACGCAGTAGAAACCACTTTGGTTCCTGTCTTCGCACGAGACTTCATTACATTGGACATGCGAGATAAGAAGGCCTGGGAAAGACCTTTTGATGAATTTAGTAATGCTATTGTGCGTATCCAGACTGTTGACAGTTCTCATGAGGAGATAGAAAAGATACGCCAGGCAGTTGCGGAACATGCTGTACACGTTAAAGTTGTAAGGTATCCTGTAGAGCAAGAACGTAAAGTAGTAACTATCCAAGGTAGTACTTTAAGAGAAGAGTACATCGATTTTTGTAATAAGAAGGATCGGGAACATTTAGTGATAAGAGGCTTAAAAGTGTTGGGTGGCAATCTTACTGAAATTTAGGCCTGAGGGGATGCTATGTTTACTTCAATCGAGTTGCGCAGAGTTAGAGGTATTGATGTTACAATTCCTTTACCTAAAGGCATTACCTGCCTATTAGGCCCTAATGGTGCTGGTAAATCTACCACTATTGAAAGCATGTGTTTTGCTTTATTTGGTACAGGTGCTTTACGTGGTAAGGTTAAAGAAATTTTACCTGGCAGGCAATCTGCTATAGTTGTTAAAGGTACATTTCCACAGCCATTCACTATTCAACGCACACCTAAACATTCATCATTAGAATTAACTGATGGCCGACAATTTTGGAAGACTACTGAGATATCCTCACACTTCGCAGATGTATTCGGGCATCGTGATGTTTTCTTAAATGTCTTTGTAGCACCTCAGGGTTCAGTGTCTAATATTGCTACTATTAAGAATGCTGCGAGGCGTAAAGTACTTATTGAATTATTGGGGTTAGCATCAGTATCAGATACTATTCAAACTCTTTGTACTCAAACTGTAGGTTTACAACCACCAGCTACTTCAGTGGAAGTTGTATTAAAAGAGTTAGACCAGTATAAGAAGTTAGCTAATGGTGCCACGTTATCTTCGTTATCTAAAGCTGTTCAGGTACGTCAAGAATTATCGAAAACAGATACACTATCTGTAGATCCTATTAAAGCACGTCAAGGGTTAGAATTAGTTACAAATGCTATTCAAGCAGCTAATCAACGTTTGGGAGATGTTACCAGGTTCTTGCGACTTAAAGAAGGTATTTGTAAAGAGTTAAATACAAATGGCTCTACTGAATGTCCAATTTGTTATTCGAGTATTATACCTTTAGATGTCAAAACACAGTTAACTACGGATATAGGTAAGCTTCAAACTGAATTGAACAGTGTGCACACGGAGATTAAAAAGTTAGCGTCGCATAGGGATAATTTTGCTACTGCGGCACGATATAAAACACGAGCTGAGATATTGGCGGATGCTGGTGATGTACTTACGCAAATAGAAGATCCTGAGGCTTGTTATCAAGCTGCATTACGTACTTCTAAATTAGAACAAATGGCTACTGACGTTGAGAAGCAATGGATTCAATATACAAATCAATTGCCCATAAAGGATCTAGGAAATCATTTGAAAGAATTCTTATCACATATCCTGGTCAAATATTTTAATCGTCTACGTATTATTGTGTCTGAATATCTTATTGCGTATACCAGATTTCGTAAATTTGATCTTACTGAATCATTTGACATGCTAGTAGATGGTCGAGGTATTTGGACGCTCTCAGGTGGTGAACGTGATTTAGTATGTACTATCTTACGAGTAGCTTTGACTCAGGTAGTTTCAGAAGCTAGATTCGGATGCTGCCCTATTATCATCTTTGATTCTGCATTCGATTCTATTGATGAGAAGCATATGTCACGTATTCTAGAGATGCTCCAGGAATCACCTTTTGAACAGATTATTATTACGCATCACAATTCTCAATTACGTTCAAAGATGGATGTTAATTATGTCCATCTGGGAGAGGTATGATGGCGTATGTACCTACAGTTAATATACCTGAATGTTATTTACGTTTTGGCTTCGATAGATGGCGGTGCAGATCCTGCATGGTAGACATTCCTTGTTATATAGATACGCCGGTTGAGAATAAGTGTAAAGATTCTGAAAGTGATATTCCTTACTATTCTACGGCAGATGCAGGTCGTAGACTTGTTTTTAGTGAAACATATCCTAGAGAAAAAATTCATCGTATCCTAGAAGAGACTTATCACATTAAAAGATCGTCGGCTGCGACATACACTAAGTTTATATGGAAATTACATCGACCGTCCACGGAGGAGGCCGCACTATACCTTTTGCGGTATCATATTATTGGAAATAGTTCTAAAGTCTTTTGGTTAGATGGTTTGTGGCCTTATGCTTTTGAATATCTAAAGGAATCCATAGCTACTCCACAGTATGTACCTACGCATACTAGACACACAACAAAAGCTACACAAATGATTATCGGCACAGATGTAGTATCTGGTGCACATAGTTATTTTCAGCCGTCGACAGAGTTTACACATGAAAAGAATATTGCATTACTTGCAAAGAGATGGAAAACAATTATTGTGCTTAAACGGCCATTTGTATCTACAGAGAAAACACCTACCATTCTTGAATTTACTACTGATCCTATTGTGAATCAGCACTATCATGCCACTTATTGGAGGTTTCCTCGAGCACCATTACATATGGCTATTTTTAGGAGAATACGCGGATGAGGTTGTTGTTGGACAATAGTTATGCAATGATTGTTGATGCTTCTAGGGATCAAATACAGGCATTAAATGAACATTTTTCCGTGTTACGTAAGGATCGTATCTTTTTCAATCGTTGGGCAAAAGAACGTTGGGAACCTGTAAGACTTATTCAAGGTAATTTGATGCCTACGGGATTAGTGCCTACTGCGTTGAAAGTATTTGGTGAAAAGTTTTCTATTACAGTAGAGGACACTCGGCGTGCACCTTTAGAGAAAGATGTATTACCCGCCAGGGCGGATATTCGGCTATTGGAGCCGCCAAAGTTATTTGATTTTCAAACAAAGGCTGTTGAATTTGCAAAAGAGAAGGCTCGTGCCATTATTGTTGGTAAGACGGGTTCTGGTAAGACATTTATGATGGGATCTCTCATACATCATTATTGTCGTTCGACTTTAGTGTTAGTAGGCTCTAAAAGTCCCATGGTACAAATTAAAGATAAACTTGGGCTATTCATTGATCCGGCATATATCGGTCTTGTCGGAGGTAAGCACAGAGATGAAAATTACATTACAATTGCTACCTATGCCTCGGCTAAGAAATTACCATTACATGAGTATGAAGTAATTATGATTGATGAGGTACATCACGCAGCAGCAGCGACATACCAAGAAATTCTAAAGTATGCTACTAATGCTTATTATAGATTCGGCGTTACTGGTACGCCTACTGGGCGTTCAGATGGATTAGAGATGTTAACAGATGCCGTGATTAGTTCTGATTATTACACGATTCCAAAAGAAGAGATTAAAGAGCAATTAGGTATGCCATCGACAACTGTAGGTTTAATAGATATTAAGCTGCCGTATAATGCACAAGGGGTCGGGGCCTATGATACCGTGATTGTTAATAACACTGAGGTCAATGATATAATATCTAAGATAGCTGTACGTTTTCAGGAAAAGACTGTGCTCATTTACGTAGAGAGGTTGCAGCATGGGCATAACTTAAATCAGTTAATTCCTGGCAGTATTTTTGTGCATGGGGATACGTCTGTAGAAGATAGAGACATGATCCTTAAAAATATTAAAGGGCGTGTAGTTATCTGTACGGAGGTGTTTGGAGAATCTATAGATACACAAGACATTGGTGTAATTATTAATGCGTCTGGTAATAGATCGCCAATTCGAATTGTACAACTTTTAGGACGCGCTATGCGAGGAGGTTCAGATAAAGAAGTGTTAGCCTTTGATTTTATACATCGAGATGGTGCTACGTTTGAAAGACGTTCAAAGAAGCGTGTTACTGTGTGGAAACAGAATTGTGATATTGTTAATAAGATTCATCATGAGGGGGTTGTATTGTGACGAATGTCCAGGTACCTTCAGCCGTTATTGAAGACAAGGTATTGACTTTGTTGACATTAGATAAAATGTTCGGCTGTGCTATTATGCCTTATATGCAAGAGGCTTTGTTTGCTAAACCTCACAATAAATTATACTTCAAGATTCTAAAGGATTTCTATACCGAGTTTAGTACTGCACCGAGTTTTGAAGCGTTTGCAAATGAGATTAAAAAGCGTCAAGACATTATAGATGAAAGAACATATACAGTTCTTGGTGAAACGGCTTATAAAGTATTTTCAGCCGGCTTGCCCGAGGATGCGGCGTATATCAAACGTGAAGTGTCAGCGTTTATTAAGATGGCAGCTATGCGGAGTGCAATTGCTAAGTCTGGGATACTTGTGGAGCAGGGACAAATAGAAGCTATTGTTAATGAGTTTGAACAGGCTAAATTAGCTGGGGCAATTTTAAGTAAACCGCCTATAGAACTTTTTGATACCATTGATACCCGGATTAAAGATCGCGAGATTTTTCATACTCAAAAGAAAATAGCCACGGGTTTTCCTGCCTTAGACAATGATCTGCGGGGTGGTTTAGGTATAGGGGAATTAGGCGTAGTATTTGGTGGTTATAATGTCGGAAAGAGTATGCTCCTGCAGCAGTTTATGAAGAATGGTGCCGATGCTGGTAAGCGGGGTCTTTTCATTTCTTTAGAGATGTCAGCACTTGAGGTATTTAATCGATTAGAGGCTAACATTACTGGCATTCCAATGGATGATTTAATTACGAGGGCTGATGAGATTCGTGCACAAAAAGATGCATTATTAGCTAGACATCGGGGTTTGATTTATGTTCAAGAGTTTCCTACAGGTTCATTAGATGTTAATACGTTACCGGCGATTATCAATCAGTTCCACATGTTACATGGTCAGCTTGATGTTGTATACCTTGACTATGCTGATATTATGAAAGTTAATCAGCGCGGTGATTTGAGACTAGAACTTAAAGACATTTACATTAAATTACGTGCGATAGCTCGTGAGTGTGATGTTGCAATTTGGACTGTATCTCAAGTTAATCGCGAAGGTCTTAAAGCCTCTACAGTTCGCGGAAGTCATGCTAATGAGAGTATCGACAAGCTATTTATTGCGGATATTGTGGTATCGATTAATCAATCAGAAAATGAATACCCTGATAGGGCACGTGTATGGGTAGAAAAGAATCGGCGTTCACGGAAATGGCAGGAGCGTACTGTACGGTGTACGTTCCCGTTAGCTAGATTTGAGATGCATGATGGTGATCAGGTAGAAATGTCAGCCACACAACATACGGATATTCAAGCTGCATTACGGGCTCTCAATACAGATTTTGGAGGTAATAATGCAACAGTCGCACCATAGAAGTGGTCCTGAGATAAAGACCGATTGCCCTAAATGTCAGGGTAAAATGAAATTGTATATCAATACACAAAAACGTCTATTTTTATGTTTCAAGTGCCACTATAAAGGCCGTGCAACTAAGGAACTTTTTGATTTTATTGAAGATACGCCCACACAACCAAAAGAAATATCTGCGATACCAGAGAAGTGTATATCGGTGTTATCAAGTCCTACGGCAAAAAAATATTTAGATAATCGAAATATTGTGCCTAGGAGTGATTGGCTTTTCTGTGTTGCGGGTCCATATGCTGATAGAATTATCTTTCCAGTATATTGTTTTGGTAAGTATTGGGGGTTTCAAGCTAGGTCAGTATATTCAGCAGACATTGAATCTCGTAGATACATTACTAGTCCGGGATTGCCTACTTCAAAAGTTCTTTATAATTATGATATTGTACCCGAAGTGCCTGATACGCCTGTGTATTTATGTGAAGGTGTATTTGGCACTACTGTGTTTAAGAATGGTATAGCGTCATTTACGAAAAGACTATCACCGGATCAAGCAACTGCGATAGCATCTAAGTGGAATAAGATTGTTATTGCATATGATAAGGATGCAGCTAAAGAAGCGGCTATTACAGGTTATACCTTATATTCAGTGGGAGTAGAAGTTCAAATTATGCAGATGAAGCATAAGGGGCCTGATGATCATACATCCGCGGAGTTGGAGGAACTACCATTAGTACCTCTTTTTAATATATCAAATACTTTTTTGAGAGGGTGTACAAATGCCTAACGGTACTGTGTTGATTCATTCAGGTGGAATGGATTCAACAACGTTGCTTTACGATCTATTAGATAAAGATCATAGAGTACGTACGTTATCAATTAATTATGGTCAACGCCATAGGAAAGAATTAGAAGCAGCAGCAGCAATTTCTAAACAGCTTGGCGTAGAACATTTCGAAGCCGACATTACAGCTATCACACCGCTACTAGCAGGAAGTTCACAGACTAGTGAGGACGTTGCCGTACCGGAAGGTCACTACGCAGAAGAGTCTATGAAAACAACAGTAGTACCCAATCGCAATATGATTATGCTGTCAATAGCTATTGGCTGGGCAGTTAGTGTGGATGCAGATAAAGTAGCGTATGCCGCGCACGCAGGAGATCATGCGATTTATCCAGATTGCAGACCTGAATTTGCTGTGGCGTTAGATAAAGCTGCAAACCTGTGTCATTTCTATCCTGTCGATATTATTCGACCATTCATTGCTATCACCAAGGCTGATATTGTCCGCGTAGGTAATAATCTGGGTGTACCGTATGAAATGACTTGGACGTGTTATCAAGGACTTGATATTGCTTGTGGTCGTTGTAGTACTTGTGTGGAGCGGCTAGAAGCTTTTGATATTGCAAATGCCGTAGATCCTATTACGTATACAGATACTAAATATTGGAGAGGGGTTATCGATGCCAACAGCAACATCTAAGACATTTAACGCAGAAGCTTGCGTAGCGGAACTATTACAGCACTTGGGTGTACCTTTGAATGAGCATACTAAGGATACACCTAAGCGATATGTAAAGATGCTACGGGAACTAATGCAGGGTTATAATGAAATAGATTTTAACTTTACCACATTCAAACGTGGTGATAATGATCAAATGGTCGTTGTAGCTGGGATTCCGTTTGCATCATTGTGTGCTCATCATATGGTACCATTTCGTGGTGTGGCTCATATAGGTTATGTACCTGTCGATAAGATTGTTGGTTTAAGTAAGATGCCACGCGTAGTAAGGCACTTTAGTCAACGACTTCAGGTACAAGAAGAACTAACAGCGCAAATAGCTAACTTCTTGGAACAACGATTACATCCATTAGGTGTTGGTGTAGTTATGGAAGCTGAGCATCTATGTGTAGCTCTTCGAGGCGTGAAAGAACGCGGGTGTGCAACAAAGACATCAGCATTACGAGGTGTCTTTCTAGAGAAGCCTGCTGTGAGGTCTGAATTCCAATGGCTAATCGGGGAGAACGCTCGACATGCGCATCAAGTTTGAAGTTATCGATGATTATAAGGATACGGTAACACCACGGAAGTCATATAAGTCAGATGCTGGGTGGGATTTATATGCATTAGACGAAGTAATATTACCACCATCTCAAGTAGTATTTATACCTGTAGGTATTCGACTTGTAATGCCTATAGATGCGGATGTATTTGCATTGAATGCTACACCCTCTGGGTTAGCTAAACGAGGTCTTACAGTACTTGGAGGTATTATTGATCCTGGTTATGCCGGGGATTGCGGTCCGTTATTGTTGAATACAACCGCACATCCCCAAAAGATTTCTCCGCATATGAAGGTATCGCAGTTGGTGTTTCTTTCGCGAGTAGAGGTTGTTGTGGATAATGATTTGGTGAGTAAATTTGTTAGGAAGCCAAAAGTATGGAGTGTCCGAGATGCGAGGGATGTCCCCTCGCTGTAAGAGAAGATGCTGTTTTTGTTGCTGGTACTTCGAATACACCAGCGTCTTTGAACACCTTAATGATTCTTGGTGAACAGCCTGGTACAATGGATGTCAGGAAGGCTAAACCATTGTCTGGCGACTCGGGATCGCTACTGCAACAAATCAGTAGTGCGGTTAAGCTTAATTTAGAGGATGCATTTTTAACCAATGTCATTAAATGTCATAGTCGTGCACCATTAACACCTACTGAGCAAGCTACTGCTGTTGCGACATGTTTACCTAAGTTAGCTGAGGAATTTGAAACACACAGACCTAAGCATTTATTAACTCTTGGTACAACTGCTCAGAAAGCTATCGATGGTCAATCCGTTAAGAAAGTTCGAGGATTCATTCGAAAATTCAAGCAGGCAAAAGTTCTTAATACATATCACCCAGCAGCAGCATTCCGGCAACCCGAGATATTTGATCTATTTGTATCGGATCTAAACAAGCTGGCCCGCCTTCAACGTAATGAAGTCAATGTGCCTAATGTAGAGTATAAAATAGCTACGGACTTTAATGATATGCGCGAAGTATCTACGCTTATACACGCAGATATGGTGTCTTTTGATATTGAATGTGATTCTTTAGCCGTGGGCTCTAAGATATTGTCAGTACAGTTCTATGATGGTAAAGGTTCTGTATGGGTAATACCTTGGGATGGTATGTTCATTTCTATCATTAAAAATATACTTGAGGGTCCATCTAAAAAAATTGGCCAGAATTTAATGTTTGATGTGAGTCATATGCGTGGTCAAGGTATTCGGGTAGCTAACTTACATTTTGATACTATGGTCGCACATCATTTGGTAAGGAATTATCTACCGCATGATTTGAATACTTTGATATCAATATATACAGATATGGATAAGTATGATGATGGTATCAAAGAGTACTTACCGAATAAGACTACAAAGTTTAGTGCCATTCCTCAAGATGTCCTATATCGCTATGGAGCACATGATGCATTTGCGGTAATGCAGATTATGCCAAAGTTAATAGCAGAGTTAGAAGAGCATGAACTGTTAGAGTATTTCCATAAGCAACTTATGCCGTTATTAGATGTATGTATTGAATTGCGCTTCAGGGGTGTTAAAATTGACTTAGCGAGTTCACGTCACGCAGCTATTGAAATGGATAAGGATATTGCCTCGACTGAGACAGCTATATTTGAGTTAGCCGGGGAGCAGTTAAATCTAAATTCATCCAAGCAACTTACACATTTGCTTTATAATGTGTTAAAGTTACCGTGTAAGCATCGTACAAAGACTGGAGCTCCTTCGGCTAATAAGGCTGTATTAGAGGAACTCAAAGATCAACATGCGATGATACCGAAACTTTTGCATTATCGAAAAATCTCTAAGGTGCGTTCAACATTCTTGAGTGATAAATTCTTACACAGAGTTGAAGCAGATCCAGAACATAGAATTCATACTGAATACAAAGTCACTGGTACTGCGACATCAAGATTGTCATCGGAGAATCCTAATCTACAGAATATACCTCGAGGTAGTGCTGTGAGGACTATGTTTGTAGCAGAGGATGGGTATCTATTTGCTACTGTTGACTATTCACAAGCGGAATTAAGAGTGGCGGCATATTTATCTAAAGATTCCACAATGACGCAAATGTTTGATTCTGGTGAGGATATTCACAGGTTAACTGCGTCACAAATCTTACGTAAGGATCCAAAGTTAATTGATTATGAGGAACGTATCCTTGCAAAGTTTTTGAACTTTGGTGTTGCGTATGGGCGTGGTTGGCAATCGATTATGGAACAGTATAAGGTATCTGAGTTATACGCAAAGAAATTATACAACTCATATGAACAACGATTTCCAAGACTAATGATGTGGTTCAAAGAGCAATCAGAGTTTGCAAAAGAACATAGATGGATTGCATCGCCATTTCTTGGACGCCGTAGATGGTTTCCGCTCTTTGGACCATTTAAGCCTGAGTGGGAACGCGAAGCAAGAAACTTTATACCACAAGCTGTTGTAGCTGATATTACTAATAGATCAATGGTTTTGTTAGAGCAGTTCTTTGCAAGTCGTGATATGAAAACTCGACTAATTATGAACTTACATGATGCTATTATGTTCGAGATTCATAAGAGTGAGGAACAAGATGCATTAACAATAATTAAACGTGTTATGGAACTTCCAGTTCCTGGGACAAATATTATTATTCCGATTGATGTAGAGATTGGGGATCGCTGGGTACCTATCAAGGAGGATGTTGATGTCGAAGTTGCCTAATATTTCATTTGTTGGTTCTACGGCTGTAGGTAAAACTACGTTAGTCAAAAAGTTATCAACAATGGCAGAATTTGGTCGGTGGCAGTTTATTGAAAGTGTTGGTGATTTAGTTGATTGGAGGCCTGATACAAATGATGAAGTGGCTATAGCTAAATATAACCAAGAGCGGCATGTTAAATTATCACAAGCATATTATGATAGCTGGCTCGGGGGGCCATCAGTTGTTACCGATAGATATTTTATTGATCGCCTGGCCTGGGAATTAGCTTGGCCATCATCGCTATATCATGATCGGCTAGCGGGCGCAGCCTTAGAAGCTACACTGACATATGCGGCATCGACTATATTGTTTTATATACCAATTGAATTTGAACTAGCAGAGAGTAGTCGTGGACCACATTATGGTATTCGGGAAACCTATGCCGAAAAGATTCATCAATTAATTCAAGTATTGCCTGTAGAGGTTACATCTATTGGAGGTTCTGTTGAAGCTAGAATTGACCAAATACTTATACGTTTACGCCAAGAAGAAATTTCTTTGGGAGAGAGCTTATGATTGTTTATCATGACATGCCGTTGAAGTATGTTTTTGAATTTTCCAATGAGTATCCATTTCTTGTAGAAGCTAGTTGGCTGCAAGCTGTAGAACCATTAAAAGGTAAACAATTGAAATTGTTGACGGGTGAGCTGCATAAGAAACGCCCAATTACTTGGATTTTAGATCCTGGGCCTGATGGTACAACATCTGTAGAAGAATATTTAAGGTTATTGGAGACGTATACACCTGATCAAGTTGTAATGTTAGATATTCCGGGTGACATGGATGCTACGTTAAATTCATATCGTAAATTGTTGAAACATGCAATGGTACGGCAATATGTTGAAATGGATATGATGATCTTTCCCGTGCAGGGACGTAATGAGAAAGAATTACTTACTTGTGCACGTAAGATTGAACGCTTGACGTATAACTTGTGTATGTCGCCATATCTAGGATTACCATATAGACGCTTCGGGGGGAATACGTGTCTGGAGAGGGCACGCAATAGGGTCAACTTTATATGTAAGACAGCAGAAGAAAATAAGTGGCCGGGGCCCATTCATTTATTGGGTATGTGGGATATTTGTGAAGTAGCAATGCTAATAGAGTATGTGGATAGCATTGATACTCGATATGCGTTTCTGCAAGCGGCCTTGAATAAGTCAAGTATGGATATTCGTGCGGAGACTACAGGCTTTGGACGTGCGTCTAAAAACTTTCATAAAACAATACTGACGCGGAAACAACGTGCACTATTCTTTAAGAATTGTCAAGTCATGGATGACATGGCTGCTGAGAAAAAGTTTCCCAGGTTTTAACAGGCTGAAAGGAGGTGATATGTATGCCAGCTGAATTCAGTACCCACGTAGCAGGGTTAATGGAGTTTCTGAAATCCGAGATTCGTAGAGGCGACTTAGTTGAAGAGATCAACTATACACAAGGCTATCATGCGACGATAGCTGAACTCCTCTCTAAATTGGAATTTACAGAATCTCAAGCAGACCTGCACTGTAGTCAAATTCGAGATGAATTCGCTGAACGGTTGCGTGAAGAGAGTGGCAAGGTCTCTGAGGCCGAAGTAACTCGTCGCATCGTTCGGTTGGATACGTGGTCGGAAAAGACGAGCGAAAAACAGCAATGTACTGCAGATGTAATACGCTTTGAGGGGTTCAAGAAGAACCTAGAAATGCGTCACATGGCAGTGGTAGCTTTAATTAACCGTGAGAATGCGGAAATCCGTGCTCAACATGCTTAGGAGGCAACATGTCTGGACAGATTGATTACGATGCGATTCGTAAAGAAGTAGCCGAGATTAACCAATCTCGGGAGAACTCAACGTTTAAGCGTTTGAAGCTTGTACAGGGTAAAAACGCTATTAGGATCTTGCCACCGAAAGCAGATGGTGGTGCGTGGTTTGTTAGGCGTATGCAGCATTGGGGGATTGTTGCTCCCAAACGTCCTATGACGTGCGCAAAGTCGTTTAATGAAGAATGCTATGCTTGTGGTGTTGTTCAGGTATTGCGAGACAAGGGCCAAAATGAGCTCGCAGGTCGTTGGAAGGCCAACATCGATTATATCGCGAATGGTTTAGTAATGACGAATGCAGATGAGGTAAAGAAGGGTGTACAACTTGTACAGTTGTCTCGTAAGGCATTTGGACCCGTTCTTGAAATGATCGATGGCCCTTATCGGGATCTTCTCGATGTTGATAAGGGACGCATCATTATCATTACCGTGCGTGGTGAGGGTTTTGAGCGTGAGTACACTGTGTATCCGGATGGTAACGATTGTCCCGTGAAGAACTGGGATGAAGTCTCGAATCAACTGTACGATCTGCAGAAGCTAGTAAAGCCTGTGAGTGAAGAACAGATGAAAGAGGCTGTGGGTAAGGCCTTATCAGAATCTGCTGGTGTAGAGGCATCAGCTCCAACAGCCATCGGTGCCGATAGCAGCACTAATGTTAAAGCTGATCTGGACAGCTTCCTCGCGGATTTTGAGAAGAAGAAGTAACTTAGCCTTTACACTACCTGTGGGGAGAATGTTATCATGTGCGAGATACACGTCGGTGCCAATCGATATACATCTCAAACGAGATACACGTCGGTGTCAATCGATATACATCTCAAAATGGTAACTTCTCCCCCGGGTTTTATAGGAGAATTCAATGGATGCCGTTGTTAAACAAATACAGGACAAGTTTGGTACGGCGGCTATAAAGCCGCTAGATGGTTATGCACCTTCGCACAATGCAGGTTTTATTACTACTGGAAGTTTTTCGGTTGATTATGTTATTGGCCGTCCCGGATTACCTCTTGGAAGAATTGTAGAGATATTTGGACCGTTCTCTAGTGGTAAAAGTACCATAGCAGCTTCATGCATTGCATCCTTTCAGCGTAATGGAGGTAAAGCTATTATTATAGATAGCGAGCATTCCTATTCGCCTGAATGGACAAGAACGTTCGGTATTGATCCAAAAGAACTATTGCTAATGGAACCTTCCGACATTCAAGCTATGTTTGAACAAGTTGCGTATCTATGTAATGCAATAGCGGATGCACAATCAGCTGTACCCGTATTGGTGGTTATTGATTCCATATCGGCCTTTCCGACCCCAGAGGAACTAGAGTTCCTAAAGGATGGTTCTAAGAAAGACCCTAGTAGAGCTCTGGGATTACATGCACGATATTGTGCCAAGGGGTTTAGAATCCTGAGTAACTTAATTTGGGATTGTAACGTCTCAGTATTGTGCATATCACAATTAAAGGATAATCCCATGATGCCTTATCAACGGTCGAAATTAGGCGGTGCGGCGGTTGATTTTCATGCAGCGATTCAACTTCAAACGTCTAAAGCGGGTAAAGACGAAAAGAGTATTACAACCAAGCTTCGTTGTCAAAAGAATAAGATGGCGTCGCCATTCAAAGAGACGTTGTTCACAATTGTATTTGGTGAGGGTATCAATGATAATCATACCTTCGTACATGCCGGGATAGCTGCAGGTTTAATTCGCACTAAGGGTGGAGGCTGGTGTACGCATGTAGAGAGCGGGGAATCATTCAGACATGCTGAGATAGTGGCTAAATATGGGGTAGAAATTCTTAAACATTACTTTCCTACACTACTACCCAAAGCGGCGGAGGAAGCATCCCAGACACCCACCGAATCCGCACCGCCCGTACAAACTTCAGTTGAAGCTATTACGCCTAACGAGGTATAATTATGAGATGAGTGAACTTTCCGCAGCACCACTTGAAAGTAATCGGCGTTCAGAAGGCTTTAAGATTTATTGCCGATTACAAAATAAGGCAGAAGTTGCCCGTAGTCTTGACATTAGTAAGACACTAGTTTATAAATGGGCTCGTGAGGATCAGTGGGATACTAAGCTTGCAGAGCTCAGGAATAAGCTAGGTGTGTATTTACAATTCAAAGAGGAGCTGGTCAAGGACTCTGCATTACGTGCTATGGCGGGTGATTTAGATGTCCTTACGACGATACAAGAAATTGCTGTGGACGCGTTCCTGCAGTTGGACCTTAGGCCAAAGAATTTTAATGAGTTCTTGAAGGCCATGGATTTTGTACTGAAGCACAAACAACGTATTCTTAGTTTTGTTAAAGATAGAACACCGTCGAATGGCCAGGCGGCAACTGCACCACCTAATTTATTAGGTACTGATGACATTCAGAGGCATATGCAAAGTGCCATAGCTAATGACGACAACCCCAGAAGTTAGTCATGATGAAATGCTAAAGTTGGCGCGAGAGGATCCTGGCGTCTTCTTATCATATGTTTTTGACTTTCCACTTGCGGATATGCATAGAGCATGGTTAAAGGGGATAATGACTTCTGACCGTACATTGATTGTATCTCCGCGAGCTCATGCTAAAACATCTATTGCTTCTATTGCACTTCCTTGTTGGTTCATTGGTCGTAATCCTAATGTGCGTATTAAACTCGTTTCTGGTTCTGATAATCGTGCTAAGGATATTGTATTTGCGATTTTCAAAACTATTAAACTTAACGCAAGATATCGGGAGGTTTTTCCTGCCACGCGTTTAGCAAATGCTCGCGAGAGTAAATGGCAGATTTGGGTGGAACGAGATCAAACACATCTTAGAGATGCTACCGTTGAGGCATTAGGTTGTTTAAGTACTGCAGAGGGTTCTCGTGCTGATGTACTTATTTTAGATGATGTAGTAACTCAACGGAATGCCATCACACCCGGTATGCGGAATCAGGTCAAAGAAGCTTATTATAATGTACATTTGAATCTCCTCAGTCCCGATGTTGATGCACGGGTAATTTATATTGGAACTGTGTGGCATCGTGATGATTTAACTGTTGAGCTGATGTACGGGGATAATGATTACGATAAACAGATATATGCAATTGATGAAGATTTTACACCTCTATGGCCGCAGATATGGCCCACAGAGAAGTTAGTGCGTAGATGTAACGAGATAACACTGCGGCGGTTTAACATTGGATTTCGTAACATGCCGGCCACACAGGAAGATTATTACTTCTCTGAACAGCTATTCATCCAGTGCCAAAATATGGATTATCCTCTTGCAAATCTACGGACAATTACTCAGGACAAAGTAAAATCTGGTGATTGGCGACTTGTTATGGGCGTAGATTTAGCTGGAGGTAATTTGAAGCGTGATGATGATGATACATATGCAAAGCAGCGGAAACGTGCATATAATGTAATTGTTACTACAGCTATAGATTCACACAATGTTCGAATTCCCGTAGATATTAAACGTTTCAAAGCTAGGTCTCCCGAGACGGCTAGAATATTGATTGATGCATATGAAGATTATAAGCCTGAAATGATATTAGTTGAATCTAATAATTTTGGTGTCATTGTAGATTGGATAGGTGAAATGGTTAAATTACCTATTGAGTCTTACTTTACAGATAAATATAACAAGCGCGGTGAAACGGGTGTTATATCCATGCAGACAGAAATGAGTAGTGGTATGTGGAAAATACCTACATGGTTACATGAACCGGCTTGTAAATGTGAATGGTGTACTTGGAAGTCTGAAGTAACATCTTATCCGTTTGGACGATTTTCTGATACAGTTATGGCATGGTGGCTTTCTAGAGAAGCCATTCGTTTACATATGACTAGTTCTCGAGGTTCTTTTGCTGTCTGGGAATTTTAACTATGGCAAATATACGGCATCTCTTTCAAAATATTCGGTCTATGTTTGAAGCACCTGCACGTCAAGTATCTACAAGTGATGATGATGTTATACGTGCTTCAAATACACCTACTGTAGCACCTAAAGGTCGCGCTACAATGGTGAGGTCACCAGCAACGTTATCATTACCGACAAAAGTTCTTACGGCATCAGAGTTAAGAAATATTTATAAACTGTCACCACCTATTCGTAAAGCAGTTGATACTATTGCGTATACAGTCAGTAATCTTGGTTGGGATATTCGCCCTGACACGAACCCTACTGTTGATCAGGATAATAATCCTAACACGGCTGACGAGAGTAAATCTCTTAATATACAATTAATTGAAAGTATTTTTGATCGCAATAACATGGCGGATGAGTCTTTCAAAGAACTTTTATTCCGCGTTGTAGTTGATTTGCTCACTGTCAGTGTGGGTGTAATTTATATTGCTAGGTCGCCTTTAGGTAATGCAATTCAATTGTACTCTCGCGATGGTGCGACATTTTTGCCAATTTATGAATCATCTGGGATTTTAACGCAATACAGACAACTCGCAAATCAACAGCCATATTATGCTCCAGGTCAAGGACCTATAGCTGCGAAGGGTATTACTTTTGAGAAGAATGAACTTATTTACTTAGATTTATTTCCAAAGACATATGTTGATTCAAGTGAACCTATTATTGAAGCGATTACAAATGCCATTGCATCGGATATGAATTCTTGGGGGCGTTTAGCTAGATACACACATAAAGATCAATTGCCACCCGGCTTTCTTACTTTAGGTAAGATTGCAGATGAAGCATACGATCGTGCAAAGGCGCAATTTGGTAGTGATGCTGCACGTAAAGGTGTTATGGTTTTTGATAATGTAGAACAGGCAGGTTGGAATACAATGAGTTCCGGTATGCCTGGAGATTTAAGTGATCCTTTGCATAGAGCACGTGTAATAATTTATACTCTCTTTGGGCTTATGCCGCCTGAAGGTGTTGTTTCAAATGTATCAGATGATCTTATGCAGGCTATGGCACGTAAGTCAGAGTTAATTCCGCATATTTGCGTTCTAATTGAGGATAAAATTAATGATCGCCTGAAGGACGAATT
>MPMD02481566.1_pt1 | contig 20255 bp, 34 predicted proteins | sample 1617291 | NCBI WGS metagenome assembly MPMD02 (sample SAMN05944810, study PRJNA350692) | marine metagenome | biome: marine; feature: ODZ; material: water; isolation source: 120 m water sample filtered on 30 um supor filter | place: Pacific Ocean | collected 2012-04-09 | depth 120m m | reverse complement strand
TCTTTCCTGTGCCACTATAAGCCTTTATACAAAAGTTAGTGTCTTCCAATAAATAAGATAAGGATGTTGTTAATGCTAGGGAATCCTCACCTAGAATAGGGAAAAGGGTTCCGTCCTTTTTCTTGGCGTTATGAAAATATCTTAAAAGGTCATACACTTCAAAGTTATTCATCGTTTACCCAATCCTTAAGGTCATCCCATTCTGTAGCAAAACACTTGGGACAGGCCCATCCTATTATCTTTGTATCAAAATCAACATCAACACCCTTCTGAAACATTATTGTCTCACACTCTTTACATATTTTATTCGCTTTTATCATATTACCAAAACTCCTGATAATCTTCCCATCTTCTCCATATAAAATATACGAGTGCCAATACTGGCCCATCTATTACAGCTAATATAAATAACCATTCCATTAAATCCATTTCTGCCTCGCATTTGTTAAATTTAGTACGTTGTGTTCACATAACTTCACTGCATACTTCTTCAAGTCTTTCTCAGGGATAGCAGGGAATTGGTCCTTCATAAGGAGATATAAGTCTATCATCGTTATGGGGTCTCCATCTTTGTTCTTGAGGTATTCCACTATCTCTTCGGGAACAGTCCATGTATAAGCTTGCTCGTCACTGTTGGTGAGGCTTGGTCTAAACTTCTCAGTTACAAACGGGCTGAGGTCTAAGGGACCAGTGAGCTGATACCCATTAGCCGTACGGCCTGTGGGGGTCTCTACCTTACCTTTTTTAAATTCAAAAACTCTATCAGTAGGATTGATGTCGTTCTCAATCAAGGTAGTAAAAAGACGTTGGCAAAGAGTGTGCGAAGCAATCGTAAGTGTAAGATACTTTATAGTCTTTTCCTCTGACACATATATACCATAGGTAAACTCATTCATCTTAGGGGTTGAGTTCTTACAAAATACGCACTCGCCCTCTTTGGCCCAGCACTTGTTCCTTCTCCGAGTAGTTGGGTTCCAATGTTTAACTCGATGTATAGGTGCTATGAAAGCAAATTGACCCAGAGCAGTCATTGAGTCTTCTAACCAGACCCTCTCGCTCTTAGTCGATTGTCTCCAATCGTCATAACCACTCATTCTATTTGAATGGTTTTACCTTTGGTTCCTTCTGCTTTCTTCACAACCACATCAAGTACACCATTGACGAATGTAGCTTTCACTTCTTCTGGGTTGAGTTCAAAGTCGAAACTTTGTCCGAAGTCATAGTCTCTTCCTTCAGTCTTGGCCTTAAAAGCTATGCTATTATGGTCAACTGAGAGTTCTATGTCCTCCTTCTCAACACCGGGAAGGTCTGCGCTGAGGACAATATCCTCATCTCGGTCTTCGATGTTTCCTATGCTTTTTCGCCTTGGGAACAATTGAGTTTTCTGTGGTGCCGAAATAGGCATCATCTCGATTTCACCGAGTAGCTCAGCCCACATCTGCATCATGCGGTCCAAGTCTCTACCGAACATTCAGTCCTCCGCAGCTGCTAAAGTTGCTGCTGGGGTCGCTGCTGGTGCCGAAGGGCCATCGCCTATACGCTTCATTAATCTGAAGTAGGGTTTGTTGCTTCCTTCTTTCCAGTAGGTATTTCTGAACATTACAAATTCATCTCCTCCCTCAGATTTACCTGAGTAGTAGATGTTTCCGTTCTTATCTGTGTTGCGGAACAATCCCGCTTGTAGTTCTAATCCACTTTTTCCAGTCATTTTTTATCTCCTGTGTTTTTATCCATGCATATTTCCGTTGGACTGCATGGTACTCCTGATGTCGATTTCAAGTAGCTTATCGCCATACTTTTCCATCAACGCCTCCAATGTTTCCCTGAAGAACTCTCTCACATCCATATCGGATGTGGGTGCTATCTCCAGTTGAAATGTACCGACACGAAGCATGTGTGTTAACTTGTTCGCATCCATCTTAGCCATCATTAATTCAGCGGCCATCTCAGCCATCTCGGGGTTAGAAGATGAATCTGTCATCTATAACCTCCAGCTTAATTAATATCTTCCTTAAGTTCTTTATCATTCCTTGTGTTTCTCCTATCTTATTCTCCAAATCATCAAAGCGTTGGGACATAACGTTTATTCTTTCGAGTACATCTTCGATGTTTTGAACGAAAGGAAACCAGTTACTTTCTTCGCTGTATTGTGCGTTTCTTCTGCGGATTTCTTCTGCCCATCTTACGTGATGGTCGTCTACCGCCTTGAGGTCGTCTGCCTTTGTCATTTCTATTTCTCCTTAATTGTTTCATGAGTACTTTGTTCTTACGTGGGTTCACATGATAACCCTGTCCTGTCCAGCCGTCGACATAATAACGGACATATCCCATCCAATAGTCACGACAGTTTTCCTCCGTTGGTTCTAATCCTCTTATCTTACATTTTTCTTGAAGGCGTTGAACCATCTTATTGGTCTTTCCTTTACTCCATATCCTATCGAAAGCGAGCCATCTCTCATTCATTCTCAGCTCCTATTTGGTGTCTCTCATCTGACCAGTTAGCTTCTCCACAGTGAGGACAAGCAAACTTTCTATGCTTCATCATCCCAACATAATCTCCACCACAGTTTCTACATCTCATATTAAATAGTGTCCTATTATCATACCAAAACCAAGCCCAAATAAGAGACCAGCTATGGTGTCTAACATTCTATTAAAATCCTCATCAGTCATGTTCTTTCTCCTGTAACTATACAACATTTATAACAGTAGGGACGCGCCACATCCTGATTTAGAATAGAAGTATCTTTGTATTTAACATATTCGCCTAGATGAGGCCGTAATATTCTCTTACACATCTCACATCTCACTCTCAGGCTACTCATCCGAACATACTCCCGTTGTATTCTACCTTATCGGTGGTAGAGGGGGTCATATCATCCAGCATATCGAGGGCCCCAACATCCTTTGCTCGGACCATCATCATTTCTAATATCTTAACGTAAGCTAAGACGGACATTTCCTGCCATCTATTTAATTGATATGTCTTTGATATCTTCTTTAAGTCTTTACCCACATGCATAATGTCGATAGAGTCATATGCTTTCACTAAGGTCTCCCATTCAAATCGCTCGTCCTCAGTCATTAATTTTTCGACTGAGAGGACTTCCTCTTTGTTGTCGGCGGCCTCAATAAAGCTTTTCAGAAGTTCGTTCATTTTATCCAAACAGAGAAGGTGTCTCTACTACCAGTCTGTCTAATCTATAAGCACGTGGTCGCTGTTTGTACTGAGAAGCATACTGCTTCAGGTTATAGCGGTTGTCTTTGCCTATTACGTAGAAGTTCCCTGCTGAGGACATACGAATATCCTCTGGGAGTATCTGCCTTACAGAGTTGCTGTCTTTGTCATGCTTCCATGATTCAAAGTCGAACTGTGTTCTGTTCTCAGGGTTGTATCTGATACTCACCTGTTTGTGCTTGCCTGTCTTTTGGTAATGCTTTACAGCATCCATCAGAGCATTTATTTCAGTTGTTGATTTCATTTTAATCACCTTGATAAACGTCACATAACTACCGAGTATTTAAGTCTTTGGGTGCCTCAACTGAGACACTTCTCACAATAATGAAGTGAGAAGAAATTAGACTCCCACTTTTCAGTAGCTTTACCACACTTGTAACACTTAATCATATTTCTTTGGGTCGCACCTGACACATCTCCAGTCACCATGTTCATTTATGACGATGGCTCTGCCGTTGCACCTCTCACATCTTGTTGTTGACATATTCTCCCTATTTAAACCATAGATAATAGCCTACTATGACTAAACATATTAGGTTGCCTATTGTATATAACATTATCTCCGTTGACGATATGTCTCTTAGAATATGGGGTAAGTTATGGGTAGGGCCTTTCTTTACCTTCTGCACGTTTGTTGTCCTGTAATGGGGCACCTTATTCCAGCACTCGTCACAGAGATACGCCTTGAGATGAGGGGCTTCACTCATAAAGTGTAGCTTACATTTGCCGCAGTTATGCCATAAGGCTTTGTAGTAGGTAGGTTTCATTATATCCCCCAAATACTCAGCAGGATAAACAACTGAAGCCACCCATAACAAAACTCTTCTTTACTCATCTAATTCATAACTCCTTTCTTCTGCTTCCAGTAGTGCTTTCTTCTCAGCTTGTTGATTGTCATAGCAATCATCACAAACATAAGTCTGGAAGTGCTTGCTGTTGAGACTCACTCTCCGACAGAATATACAATCTAATATCATATTATTTGTTCATAAAGCTTATGCAGGTTCCATCTCAGGGGTGCTTTCAATCTATCCACCTTGTAGGCGTGTTCCTCAAACCACTCCCACTTCGCAGACTTTCTCTTGAACGCCTTTGAATAGAGATACTTGGCCTGAGACGGGGTGATTGCGTAGCACTTCTTGTTGCGATACTCCTCTCTTCGTATTAGGATGAGCGCAATTCCGCCAGCTCTCACTAAGCCTTCTCCATAGCTCACTTGGTGCTTAGGGATAGCACGATTACTACCATACCAAAGAGGGAAAGAAGTAAGATTCCGAGAAGTTTTAGCCTCGAGCATAACTGGTCGTCCTTTGAACACCGTGAAGAAATCAGCTGGCGATTTGCCAACGAGTCCTTTGTAGCCATGAGCCCACCCCTCTTTGCCGTAGTCTTTCTCGACGGCTTTAACTTTGACTTTAATAGTTCGAGTGATATCATTTGTGTCCTGTATTCTGAACCACCAGATGTGACGGCTTGACTTGAGACTTCTCCTGATTTCATTCTCAAAGTTCTTTCCCGACTTCTGTGGTGATGGTCTCCCCATTCATAGCTCCATTAAGCAAGTATAGTGGTTAGTATATACTATGCTTGCTATATTATATCTCTCCTTATGTCTATATAAAGCTTGCTGTGTAGAGCTTATATCATCTTTGTAGAGCATAGGATACATCTCCCTCCACGCCCTAAACTCTCCTCAGCGATAGAGATATGTCTCCCACAATCTCTGCAACGTTTATCAGCTAACATTAATTATCGAGCTGATAGTCAGCAGGTAGTCCTTGCTCGGTTGCCTTGTAGGGGGGTTCATCATCAAGCATGAGGTTCTCCTCAGCTCGGTCATAGATTGCCTTACGGACCATCTTAATTGAATCCCTGATGGATTCATTGTCCGTTACGTCACCTATGTAGAACTGCATGTCATCCATCATGCTTCGTGCCACCTGAGGGCTACACCAATCCAATACGATTTTCATAAATCTTATCGCTTCACTTCTGTCTGTTGTCATGTCTCATTTACGAGGGGTGTCCCACTCCTTTAGGTGGCTACGTCGAGAGATTGAATTAATCAATTCACTTCGTGCTTTAGTATCGTGTGCAGGTTCCCACCAGCCGTCTTTGATGACCTTTCTCAACCAGCCATCCAACTCGCTGTCTTTAGCCTGATAAAATATCAGACTGGCTATCTCATTCAGTTCGGTCATTACACCGGACATCATTTCTATTCCTTTCTTTTCTTTCATTTTTTATATCTCCTCGGCCTTAAGGTCAATTTTCTCTCACTAAATCCAAATTTAGTATCTAACCATACCATTATTCTTCTCATCATATTTCATTTCTCCTATACGACATTTCATTATAATTGAAATACCTATATAAAGGTTGTGGTGCAACAAAGAGAGGATGACTTCTTAGTAGAGTCCGGTCTGAGTATAGATACATCAATCTCCTCTATATGAGGGAAAGGCATTCATACATCCTCACCAGCGACTCTTAGGAGAGGATGTCCTTGCTTCATCGGTTCAGGTTTAAGAACGGACCAGCACCCGTTCTCCTCTTAGTTTGGTAGGGATTCAACAGTGATAAGGCTTCCGAGTGTTTCTCAGATATTACTACCCTACCTTTCGTCCACCCTACCTCAGTGTTGCTGTGCTTCTCACGAACCAGAATCGGTCCAGACTTACACACTGAGCTGAGAAAATGAGGCCGTGCCTCATCCGAGTTGGCTGTGTATTCCATTATGATTAGGAATGTATAGTCTACTCTCTCTTCCCAGCCTAATGATTTTCCGGCTTCCTTGTTTATCGTTCAGGGACCACCTACCATCGTTGATTGGGTATTCGGCAGTATAACTTACTCCTTGAGCGCATAAAATCATCCTGTCTAAGTTTCAAAATCCAAGTCTTTGTTGCGTATGCTTCTCAGTGGGGAAAACCCCAGCTGAATTTGGTGGGACACAAGCTGAGCGGAGTATGAGCAAAACCGACTAAGTAAGGGTTGCTCAACTTATGTCCTATCACCTAAGGGGATGCGAATATAAATATCCACATCCAAATTATTATGAAGAAAGCTACGAGTAGATACCAACCAGCTTCCTCGAGATGAGGAGGGGCTTTAAGGTTCATACATAGCTTCTGCTTTCTCTACTTCATCCATGTCTATCTGAACGCCTCCGTTCATAGCATCTTCTATGATGGCCTCAATTAACATCTCGAATATCTTTTCGTAATTGTTCATACCTTTATCACCTTCCTGATGATTCGGCTCACCTTGTTGGCGAGCTGAGATGAATCGTCAATGTAAAGCCAGTTCTTAAACATATCCTTCATTGTATGCTCTCTCGCTCCACTTATACCCACCTGAATCACACTCCAGCCCTGAGACTCAATGTGCTTCACTACCTTACGGGTGTGCTGTATAGCGGTGTGTCCTCTATACTTAGCCGCAGACGGCTCTCCATCTGAGATAACTATCATCAGCTTGTTGCTTGATGGTGAGTCGGATTCATTCCTAACACGCTCGGCTGAACTGAGGATAGCCATGCCATCCCTGTTCTCGGACCTTGCTTGAAGTCCACCCATCGCCTTCAAATCAGTTTGATACTGAGGAGACCAGTAGACGGACATGTTAGTAGCACCCTTATCATCCCATGAATAACCATCAGCCGTGTGCCCAAAGACCCATAAGCTGAGAGCAGGATTGTCCTTTAGTGCTTCACGTAGAGCAATAGCACATTCACGGGCATGCTTCATCTTATGACTTCCCATACTACCCGATTCATCAATTAAGAGACATACATCCAGAGGTTTATCCTCATCAACGACTATGTTCTTAAAGAGGTCATCTCTACCGAGAGGTATCTTATGTAGCATCTTTTTATCAAGCCTTCCTCTCTTTTGGTTACGAATAGTATACATCTTAGTATCACCGTAGAGGTCTATCTTACGCCTCAGTCCAGATATAGCTGACTTCATTTCAGCCACACCATCATCATATACTGCAATCTTACTTCGACCAAAGCGTTCTTCACCCGACGATTTCTGGTTACGCCAAGTTACTTTCAGTCCTGTTTTCAGGCCGAGAGCCTTGTCCTTACCATAAGTTTCCTCAGAATAGTCACTATCCTCTAAGTCGGCAATCCTCTTAGCGAGTTCATCACTGATGCTCTTTAAATCTTCTTCGTAGGCTACCAGCTTCTTCGCCAGCTTAGGGTCAGCATCTTCTATAATACGCTCTGCTCCTGTGCGACCATGCCTCTCATCCGTCGCCCTCTCATCTTCTATCATCTTTTCGAGCATATCTTCCTTTTCCTCTGGGCTGAGCTTATCTTCCATTCCAGCCTTAGCCCACGCTTTCATTACGTCAGCCATCTTATCCTCAGCTCGTTTCATGATACTTTCTTCGTCACCATCTTTGCTCGCTTCGGCCATCTCTTCAGCAAGCTGAACGAGATACTCATAACAGGATTGAACTGCTTTAAGGGACTCTTCCCTACTCTCAGTTGCCGTCTTCAGGGCTCGTGCAAAGTATTGAAGGTGCTTAGCGTGTTTCTTTCTACGCTCTGCATCAATCACCTCAGGATAACGAACTAAGGCCAGTAATGTGTTTACTACGTCAGCGAAGGCATCATCACAGTCCTCAATCTTCTTGCCATGCTTCTCAAAATAATGACGTTTCACCTTTTCTATGTAGCTAACGAAACCAGCGTGGGTCTTAGCTAACTGAGACTCGATGAACTCATCTTCGATGATATTACCAATGTTATGTAATAGTTTTTTCTTAGTCATGGACAGGTCATTATCATAACCATATTTCTTTTCCCAAGCCAATAATGGCGCAGTATGAACTAAGTGTAGCTTCTCGTGAATTGAGAGACCTGCCACCACATCCAGCTTATCATCATTATCATAGAGTAAGGAGCCATCAACAAAGATACTCCCTCTTTCCATATTGGAATAGTTCTTTTTACCAGTAGAATAGCTTAGTGTGTGTTTTACAGTTGGTGACACAACCTTACAAAGAGAATCCAGATGCCTCTTATGTTTCAGCAAACGTGCGTCTCGGTCTGTATTGGATGAAGACCACCCACCACCCCACTGAGAGGTGTAAGAAGAGCTTGAGTTTCCTTGCCACCAGCCTCCACCACTACCCCAAGTGTAGCCACTACTTCTACCTCTGCCCCACATGTCACCATGAGATGAGACCTTAGGGGCTGAGGAACTGTAAACTTTGGCAGTAATGGGTGAAGTATAAGGGTCTATGGTCTTAATTGAGAGACCACACGTTGCACAGTTATCGTGGTCATCAACCGTAGTCCATGCATCACACCCGTAGCAGTATGGGTCATCCTCCTCCTCAGCCCAATCGTCTATGCTTTCAGTTCTGTGTGGTCCATGTTCAATAACCATTTGTCTACCTCCATCAATACATCCTTCTCTTCGCCTTTGAATTTGAACTCAAAACACTTGAGAGTCCTCTTAGTTGAGCCTACCATACATTTGTATATGAATAAATCTTCAGTTGAGACAAGTCCTTTCGCTAACTGAGATGCTTCATTTCTTTTCATGGTTACCTTATCGGGAATCTTCAGTTCACCATCCTTTATCAATCTACGCTTGAACGCACCAATATGGCGACCATTTATCTCGGTCTCAGGAAAGACATCTCTGATTATGTGTCCAACAATGGTTGGCTTCAGTCCAAGCTCAAGCATGGACTTAGCAACCTGATGCCAGTAACAATGCTTTCTTCGTAATACTTTCTTTCTAACCATCTTAATCCTCCTCAGTTCCCGTGAAGTGGGTAGTATCATGGTATAGTTCAGGCTCCATTTCAAATGATGCAAAGAGCTGAGATACGATGCCATGAACTATGCTCCCTTCAATCGAAGCAAGGTCGGAATCATATTTGAACTCATTATAGTAGTCTCGGAGTATGTCATATTCTTCCATGTCCAGCTCTATTACGAACTTAGGCATTAATCCCCCATAGACTGAATGACTTGCACAATCCTTACCCTCTCAGTGTCATCTCCACCCTGAACAGGGTAGAAAGGGAGACAGGTATGCTTCAATGCATCAATCAGGCTCATTCCGTCTACAACGAGGTCGGCCACAGCCAAGCACATACGGGTTGAGACAGCCGTAGCCAGCTCATCCGACTTGTATAGGTCACGAACCCTCTTCGCAAAGTCAACTATCTTATCTGCGGTGTCGTCCATCAACTGAGGACTTCGTATCTTCAACAATTCCTTCTCTTTGTCTGGAGGAAGGTAGTCCAATTCATATATCCCACCTGTGAATCTGTCCTTCCAAGCTCGGTCCAAGTCGTGACTTGCTCCGAGATACTCTCTACCTATGTTGGCAGTAGCATAGAAGAAGGCTTGAGGGCTAACGGTAACTGAGTCAGCATCCTCAGACTCATCTAAAGCGAGATACTTCTGTCCATCAAGGACAGGCATCAGAATATTAGCTAAGTCACCTGTTCGGTCCCGTGTCACCTCATCCAGCACGATAAATGAATCCTGTTGGATGGCTTTAACGAACCGAGAAGGTTTGAACCATGTTCCCTCTTCCTTGTTATACTTAGTATCACCCAACAGCTTAGCTGAGGGATTCATAGTATCACCAAAGTTAAAAGAATAGTAACTCTTTCCGGTTATATCAGATAATATCTTACCGAGACTTGACTTACCACATCCTGAGGGTCCGGTGACCAGTATGTTCTTACCACGAAATATATTTCTTAGCATGGTGAAGAACGTGAGGTGGTCTGCGAACTTAAACTCCTCAGGCACATTGACTGAGCCTCTCAGCTTAGACATCACTGTTTCTTTCTCTATTTCTACCACTTCTTCGGGGGTAGGTTCCTCAACTGGCTCGGGGCTTTCGGCATCACCAAAAAGTGCGCCTAAGCCCTCATGTTCTACGTCGGTTGTAGTCATCGTATCTGCATCTGCATGCTCCTTTATAAATGTATCGGTGTCCTCAACTGAGACATCTTTCCCTGTGTCGTAACTTGGGTCAGCTCTCGTCCTGAGGTGTTCAACTACGGTGGTATATCCATCATCGTAGAGTCCCTCACCATCGTGGGCAATTCCTTTCAGTTCGGATTCCATATACGGGTAGTATCTGACCCATCTCCGAGTCCCTGATTTGGGATAATCCCTTACTATCCACCTATGTCCGTCTCCACCTATCTTAGTTGACCCTACGATGAACTTAGTTGCGGATTCAGTCGGGGAAGGTCTATCATCTCTTTTACCCATCAGTTCGACCTCCTTCTCTTATACATACTACCATCAACTCGGCTGAAGTCGTAGCCATAGGTCTTAGTTCCACTAACAGGTCTTACTTCACCTTTCACTTGGTATTTACTCAGTATACCTGTCAACCTTTTCTTATCATCAAGCTCCATTGAGCTGAGGTCATCAACGAGCCGAGCTAAGTGCTGGCTCACAGACCACGCATTGTTCTCAATGTCTCCGTAGACACCTTCCAATGTTCTTCTCAGGCCAATAAAGCGTTTATCTTCAATCGTCTCAACACTGAGCAGGGGCAACCTGTCCGTGTGCTGAGTCATGTAAGAATTGAACTTCTTTACTGCGTCGTGTTTAATCATCCTGCTACCTCGCTGGACTGAGGCAAATAATAGCCACAATCCTCGCACACATCGTTTATGTCCTCAGCCAGTTTAGGCTCAGGACATTCACAAGTCATAAGGCACCATTCAGCTAATGTCATTCTCACAGCAATACCTCTCTGAACTGAGGGAAGGTAGGATAATTGTGAGGGTATAATCCCTCGTCCTTTACTCTTTGGAAATATACCTCAGTTCGGGCATTTCTCTTTCCACGTATCTCCGACCCTTTACGGTTCGGGGTTGCGCTGAGCAACTTTTGTAGTTGCTTACTGTTCAACTGAGACAGCATTTGAGCTATCACATCAGTCGTCATTGCATCGGTTTTGTGCATGCCCTTAGAGAAGGGAGTGCCTTTATAAGCTTTTCGGTGGTGCCTGTGCTTGGGCTGAGAAATCGGGCACTATATTAACTATATTATAGCATGGCTCAGTTAAGCTATATATTGCTGTAAGTAATAGTGCTTAGTTATCTTAGTATAGCTCTCTTAGTAGAGCTTGGTTTATAAAGCTTTGCTTAATAGGGCACTTAATAGAGCTTATAATATAGTGAAGACAGATATTTACCTTACTCTTTCTCTGTTCACACACTGAACTGGTTTGGTTGAGCATAAACTGGTTTTAGTTTGGGTTTTAAGCCCTACTAAGCCCTCCATTTTCTCTTTTAGGCCTACCGACTGGCTCAGTAGAGCCCAAAGCCCAACTGAGACGGGCTTCTCAGAGCCCCCTACTGTTGCTTTGTAGCGCTTTCTCATGCGGACTGAGCGATGATACACTGAGATGTTGAAACGCGAACTGAGAACCTTTCTCACTTGGGCCTAAGCCCGACTAAGCATTTTAAACTGAGAGATTAATAGAGCTGAGCTGAGAACGTCCTCTCCCGTGGAAAAATTTTGTTAGCCCCCCGCCTTATATAGCGGGCCCGCCAATGCGTTTCTTATCTCGATATTTAATTATACGTTAACGATAAGTCAAGGGGGCATAACTGTGAATAAGAGGCCGAGACCCAAACAACGCCCCTTGGTTTTACGATTTAAACCTTTTGAGTTTAAACCTTCATCACTTTTACGCTGTCGTTGAAGTATGACGGCTTTAAGCGCCCCTACCATGACTTCACTTTGCCAAGTGTGACATTTAATCCTCAACGTAAAGGAATTATGTTGTTTGCGTCTCCCGTTCGGTTTTGCCTTATTTACCTCTTTAATGTAAGGCCCTGTTCATCACAGGGCGAATACTGTAAGGTGGGGTAATTTCGTTTACCCCGTTACGTTTTACTTGCTTATACCAGTCCGGCCTTTTTCATCGCCTCTTTAAGGTCTGCTTCCGACATCTTTCCAGATTGGAGAGCGTTAACCACAGAGTCAATGCTTGGAGCCTTTCCGACAACTTTCCTGTGACTTTGTAGGTCGTGTGTCCTTGACGCAATCATTGAAGCAGTCTTTTCGTTAGAAGAAACGACTTCGCAAATAGCTACCAGACAATCATACTTTACCCCAGTAGGGTAACGTGCTGACTTACCGACCTTTTCAACTCCCAGAAGTTCGAGAAGCCCACTAACAAGCTTCTCGTCTTTTGGAGCCCACAGGTAATCCATCTTTGCTTTACTCATAGTTCAGAATAGGGGGAGCCTATTTAAGCTTATCCCCTGCTGACTATTTGCCTTAGCGTGAGATTCTCGAAAATCTCTGGATTAGACAGCTGAATCTCAGTTGCCATTTCCAAATGCTTTCCTCTTCGGCCAGTGCCGATAGGAATCATTTCCTTATATAAACCATACTTGCCGTATGGAGTCGTGCCGACTTCTACAAAGTAGTCGACAGTCGAAGCTCTACCGGACCGCCATGGCAGTCCTCTCTTAGTCTCTAAGCTCATGATATAGTATAGTCAGGGGGTGTCTTAAGTCTTTCGGTGCTTTCTCACGACGATAGAGTCGTTTTGGTCGAGGGGGGTATTTAAAGCGCCCTGTTTCCGCTGCGTTTTTCCACATGCGTGGACGCGCCTTTATATAGGAGTGTTTAGGCAACTTCACCAAAGTCTGTTAACAATTCAAAAAGTCTAACGTTGGGAGCGGTTGCCCGTGGACCTGACCGTTCTTTGTTGAACGCAGGGGGTCCATCTAGGGGGGTGACCTGCTCCAAGGCAAACCGTTTCCAGTCAGGCGAGGGAGACAGCAACCACATCGTAAATTCACATCATAGCTTTCTTTGAACTATACAAAGTGAGGGACCGAGATACAGCATTTCGAATCAGTTAAAGCGCTACTCTCCCTTAAGGTAACCGTTGAGGGATGGGTCGTGCGGTTTCAAGTTTGTCGTGTCAAAGGTGCGTATGGTTCAATTTGTTGTCATTACTTCAGGTCACGTGTTACTTAAGTAACTGTAATATACCAGTATGGGAGGGCTATTTAACCCTTTCCCCATATGTCTTTACGTCTCTGGCGTAGACGTCGCCCATTTCCCATGAGCCATAAGTCATAGGACTTTTAACAGCACAGAACCAGCGAGCAAAAGTATTTTTCGCTTCGTTCTCAGGAGTCTGATACTTCTTTAAAACTCTCCATTCAAAGCCTGAACGCTCATCTTTGTAAATCTCATACGGCTCATCCACTGATACCGTTTTGCCGCAAGGGTTTTTACCCCTTCCTTTTGCATATTCCTTAGCGGTTATTCTTCCGCAGTGTCCTTTACTCATACCTATACAGTAGTGGAACTCCTTATAAGCTTTGTGGTATCTCATGTCGACTGAGGACCGAACTGAGAAGAAGGGGGTATATAAAGCGGTCCAGTCCCGCAGCCCGCTGCGCGTCCACACGTGGGGAAACCCCCCGCCTTTATATAGGGGCTTCTAATGGGCTAAATAAACAACCTCGTTAATTTTATCCGACCAGCAAGCCCGACAGCTTCCGCACTTATTACCCTGTTTAGAAGATGGGCATTTATGGGAATCTTTAGGGAGTCTGTCTTTATCAAATACAGCGCTAACATAATCGAAGCTATCTTTAAAGCTCTTATTTTTATTAGGGTTGCTAACTCTAATAATTAGATTAGGTGCTATATCTAAAGAGTGGTCCTTTATTAAAGTATATTCTTTTGTAGGCAACCAAAATTTAACGTGGGGACTTGCCCAAGCTATATTATTAATATCCTCTAACATTTTTATACCTTGAAGGTCACCACTATCAAACCAACGGAAAACGCCAGTATCTACAATGTGCTTTTTATTATGCATTATAAAAATCATAGCGTCTACAAATTTTTCACGGTCACCACTCCAAGCGTTAAAGCGCCTTTCTAAAGCGTTCTGGGTCATGGGAAACATATAACGGCCTTTAAGAGCATAACAGTTATAACAAACGGTTCCCTCTTTTTTAGCTAATTTACTCCCTACATCACACCGACGGGCTGAAATACTCCATCCATAAGACGGCATTTTAGAGGGGGAACTTAAACCCCCTATTGTATTTTCTGCTTCTTTCAGACTATCAAACTTATGCATTAACATACTACACCAAACGCAAGCCCCTATTTAAGGCTTCTCCTTTAGGGGCGTTGCGTGTTTCTCATCGAGTCCCAATTTATGGGCCTCTATTGCCTCGTATATCTCGAGGGTGTGGCTATTTTTGTTACTCACACGAGGGCGTGAGGGGGCTCTCCTGAACCGGTAGGCGTTCCTTACTATATTCTCAAAGCTCATTATATGGGAATAGGGGACCGCTATATAAGCGTTGCGGTGCGGGGGCGAGGCGCCCCCACTCGTGTGGAAAACTGCGGGCTCAGCCTTCACATCACAGCCCTTTATATACCCTACTCTTCGAGCACTTTACATGAGCCCCATTTTTCAATTTCCCAATCAACTAAAACTTGACAGGTGCCATCTTCGGGCGTGGCACATATAGGGCAATAATATTTATTACTAAAAATAAAATCTTTGGCGTCCCAGCTTTCGGGCTTTTTAAAATTCAACTCTTCCATTGTTAAATGGTCGGTCCACTCTTCACTCATCTTTACGTTTTAATATGCAAAGGTCCCCCTCTGCATCCTCTATAATTATTTCCATGTCTGCGAGGATATCAAGTATTGATTTCATTTAATCCTCCATCCAATATTCAATTGCACCAACACCTTTATCAAAGCACGCATCACAATTACATTTTTTATTATGTCTCATTTTTTACTCCTGTATACCCAATAGGGAACCCCTATATAAGGTTATTCCCAAACCTCGAAAGCTTCACAGAATGTGATTATCCATGCTGATATAGATATGATTGCTATAAATATTTCTAATAACATATTTAATAATCTTCTCCTGTCCAAAATTCTGCGAAAAATTCATCATCGCACTTTTCACATATACCGCCGAATAATTCGACATCTTCCAAGTCACAGTTATCACATCTCTGGTCACTCATCTTTTACTCCTTATACTACAGTAGTCTATGCCCTTATATGCCTTTGGGTGGTCGTTTGTGCTCAAATCTCATTTTCCTAAAAGGGGGTATATAAGGGGGAAAATCCCGCTCACTATTTTTAGAAAATGTTTTCCACAGGGATGGAAGGTTGCACTAGGGGGTTTATATACCCCCTTGGCTAGCGGACTGCCTATATATACTACCAAAATACCTTTTCATCGGTCCAAAGTTCCACGTCTTTAGCGTGGCGGCTTTTAGGACTTCTGCGAATCCTTACCGCATAATGGTCCGTGTCATATTCACGGTTTCTTAACCTTCGGCTTATTTCTTTAGCCTGTGATGGTTTGCAGTCAATCCAGTCAGGCATAACATGGCCATCATTTAATCTAACGACGTGCGTTAATACTTTACAGCTGTAACGATAGTCGCCAACCATTTTTTTAGAGTGTCTCATATTTAATAATCTTCTCCCGTCCAAAATTCTGCGAAATATTCATTATCGCAGTTTTCACATATTCCGCCGTATAATCGACTTTCAAGCTGGCAGTTATCGCACTCGCCAAACGTATCATGGTTATGGTCACTCATGTCTTTTACTCCTTATATGACAGTAGCCTACGGACTTATATGTCTTTCGGTGGTCGTTTGTGCTCAAGTCTCATTTTTCTGAAAGGGGGTATATAAAGGGAAAAATCCCGCTTACGTTTTTTTGAACGTTTTTGTGCTCAAGCTCGAAATTTTGAAATTTCCACATGAGGGGAAAAACTATATATACCCCGTCGCCTAGCCATTGGGGTATATAAAGAGCTCGCTGCGGCCAAACCGATTCGCACTTTGCAGCTATAAGAATACGTCTTATAACACAGCGTGCTCTATAGAGAATCGTAAGGTGTGGGGAGGTCTCGTGTTTACCTCCAAGTCCGCGCCCAACTACATGAGTAGTTTTTAATCGCGTCCTACCTATTACCAGTCACTCCGCCAGTCGGCTCTCGTTTCTGGTCAATAGTGCCTTAAGAGATTGGGTCTCTTTATTCAGCCACCACTTAACAAGGTGCTACCTCATTAATCATACAATAGGGAGTCCCTATTTAAGCTTATGGGCTGGGTCGGGATTCGGCCCCTGAAACCCAGCCTTAAGTGTTTGTTTTGCTTATGCTATACTGTGACGTGACGACGCAATAATAACGTGCCATGTCAACCAGTCCTGATATTTGTCCATATATGACAGTAGCTACCAGTGTTATATAGTTATGGGTGGTCTCTCACGACGACGTAAGGCAAATCCTATAAGGGGGTATATAAGGGGACAAATCCCGCTCGCCTTTTTTTTGAAAATCCCCACGAATGGAAAAGGAGCCTTGCGGCTCCGGTTTGCGTATGCTCGAAAGGTCGGGGATTATTCCCCGAGTTTTATTCTTTCGATTTCAATTTCTATCCATGCGTCGATATCCATTTTTTACCTCCTTAGTATTTTCCCGAGTTTGCTGCTCCTTGCAGTCTTGGTGCTTCGCCAAATTGGTCGAAGTAATCAGACACGAGTTTCGCTTCGTCTCGAAGTGCGTGCCATTCGGATTTTATTCCAGAATCTATTATGAACATTCCCAGATTTTTAACTTTCTTTCCAATAGCTTTTTCAAACAATGGCTTAGATTGATGTTGGCTCAATCTCTTAGTTGGGTTTTGTCTCGAGATTCCTATATATTCTATATTTTTACCGAGTCCTTCAAATGTTCCCATGTCCACTCGTAGTGAATTTTCACCACGTGCTTTTTCTGAAGTTGACACTAAAGCATAGATATAGAATTTGGCTTCGGTTGTTTCACTCATTTTAGGCATACATACACATTGAGTGTGGCTATATAAAGACTACGCAAAGCCTTATATACCCTAATATAGGATTTAGGGAGCCCTAAACCTTATGAGATAGAAGGGGGTATATAAAGGAAAATGTAGAGCTACAGGGGGGTATATAAAGGGTCCAAAAATTGTGGAAAAGTGGTGCTACAGTTTCTCTTTCTCACCTACGCGTTATGGCGTATCTCACCCGGGCCTAGGCTCACGTACAGCGCGGGATTAAATTAATTAAAAGATTTTTCCACTCGGATGGAACTTTGATAATAAAAATAAAAAAAAATAAAGCTTACGCTCAGACAAGGGCGTATTTTGGACTTAGGGATATTAACCCTAAGTCCTCTTTTACTCAGCTTAATTAATGCTGTGTCGTGATGACGCAATAATCATGTGCCATACCAACCAATCTTGATATTCCATTTATTCACCCCCTTTATGTTTATTACAATAAGTCTTAAGTCCTTTTACACAGTGAACGAATGTCATCCTTGGATTTTTACATTTATCACAGTGACCTAAGCCACCACCATAAGACCCCTTTTGTATAGGCTTAAAGCCTTTCCAAGCGTCCTCTTTAGGTTTAATGTCTTTTGCTATTTGTCGCCATCTTCTATTAAATTTTAAAGCCATTATTTAACCTCTTTACGGTATGATTCCCATATGGTTAAGTTATAGCTTGCGTCATCATAACGACCCTGTATTAGGGCACTGACGTAAAACCAGAACCATTGTTTTAATTGTAATTCTGGGCATAGGGTATCAGGTATATTATCATTACAGAAAGCGACTTTCTTATAGATTAATGTTTTTAATTCAAGGAAGCTATTTTCATTTTCTGAATTTTCATAATTTGTATTATCCATTTCATTAAGGCCTTTAGCCATGCTTATAGCCATGCTTGCTGTATCTGGTTGACCTGATTTAATGAACTTCCAAATATTATTAAATTCTTTATTCATTGCTGACCACCCCCCTTAGGGGTGGCCTTTACTCCAGAATTGGCTTTTCCTTGCATTTCAGGGGCCTTTCCATAGGTCCTGACATGGTCTGCTATTATTTTGGCTTCATGCTCTAAAGCAAACCATACTGAATCGAATTCAGCTATTATGCACATACTGACATCATGACCCTTTATTGGTCTGTGTTGGCTTAAGCGCTTTTGTGGATTCTGTGTTAAGCCATAGTATATGGCCCCCTTATCGGGGGCTTTATCCAGTTGGACATCTACAAAATTGTAGTTTGTCTTTTCTGCCTGACGGGCTAACTTATAGATGTAAAATTTATCCATAAGTGTGGCCTATCAAATCTGCGTCAATAACGCACTGGTGGCACCATGTCTCCGAAACTATAAAATGCCAGTTGCCGTCCTCGGGGACTGACTCCGAACAGGATATACAGACTATCCTATTCTTTGCTTCCATGTGTCGCTCTATATCGACACTTTCCAACCTGTTTGGGTATTCACTCACAAGCTATCAGTAGCATATAGTATATAAAGGTTTTAGGTCAGTTTGTGCTTAGCACTTTATTTTAAAGCTCTTTTTTAGTTCTGCTTATGGTTTAAAATTCTCAGCTTCTCAGCTTCTCAGCTTCTCAAATAGACCCCCCGTCTAAACTCATTAGGCCCCCTATCACCTCTTCTCGGACTACCCCCTTAAACAAATCGAGCCATATTTTGAACCTTCTTTATACAGCTATATTAAAGATAGTAGAGTATCACTATTAACAACAATAATAAGCTCTACTAAGCATCCTCAGTTCAGGACCGTGGGGGCCGAACTGAGACCCCTCGCGAAAGCTTTAAATAGTGGGCTGCTTTAAGTTTCTATAGGAAAAATAACCATGTCGAAAAAGAACGCAAAAAACATGAGCACAGTAGAGCTTACTGAAGACCCTGATGGCTTCCACGGTAAGTCTTATAGCGACTTCGTAGCAGCCACGGAAAAGTGCGAATGTAAAGAAGTCAAGACCTATGGAATGGTATGTATAACGTGTGGCAAGCCATACGAAATGAAGACTCGATTTACAATGAACGGGATAGCAGGAGAATGGAATCATGACAAAAAAGGCTAAGTCGGGCTTATCCAAAATGGCCACGGAAAAGATAAAGGATAAGCACTTCTGGGAGCCCAGCCACATGCGCTTGTCTCCATCGAAGATAAATACGTATCTGAAATGTCCCCGCGAATTTTATTACAAGTACATAGCCAAGTTGCCCGAGAAGAAGACTATACATCTCTTCCGTGGAACGTTGGTACATAAGGTACTCGAAAGACTCTTCAAGCAGCAGTTCAAGACGTTGAGCCAATGGGAGAAAGGAGTGCCCAAGTTATGGGTACAGGGAGAGTTTGAGAAAGGTTGGGAAGAGAAGATAGCGAAGCATAAGTGGTTATGGGAAGTTCACACCAATGAAGAAATGGATGCCATGTACAAGGAGACAGAAGCTATTCTCCAGAATTTTGTTGACTCCGTCAATAAGAAATTAACTGAGATGGTACAGTGGAAGATATACAGGAACAAGCAACAGGCATGGAATGCTGTGGCACCCAAGTACGCTGAGAAATGGGTTAAGTCAGTAGAGTATGCAATCGTAGGAGTCGTAGACGTTGTATGTAATGATTTCGACGGTGGTACTACATTGCTGGACTATAAGACCAGTAAGCGCTACGGACCATACCTCCCTGAGGAGTACTATCGACAATTAATCATTTACGCCTTTCTGTACACATTAGAGATGGGAGAGATGCCCAATTTCGTGGGCGTTAACTATCTTCGCTTCGACGATACCTTCTTCGTCAAGATAACGCAAAGTGAGCTTGATGAAGCTCGTGACTTAATTAAGATGGTACACGACTGTATAAAGCAGAAAGAAGAATATGAGGACCGATACGAGCAGGTGCCCCAGAATCTATGTAAGTGGTGTTCGTTTAATAAGCAACATAATGGTGGGCCGTGTGATGTAGAGATACCCAAGTGGGAACCCAAATATAAAAAGAGACCCAAGGAGAATTATTCTGATATTCCTTCTTCAACCAAATTAGACTTGGATGTAGAGAGCCAGTCTCAGTTTCCTGACTTTGATTAGGGTAATCTTTATATAGGCGCGTTGTGTAAAAAGAAT
>MPMD02365624.1_pt1 | contig 20299 bp, 16 predicted proteins | sample 1617291 | NCBI WGS metagenome assembly MPMD02 (sample SAMN05944810, study PRJNA350692) | marine metagenome | biome: marine; feature: ODZ; material: water; isolation source: 120 m water sample filtered on 30 um supor filter | place: Pacific Ocean | collected 2012-04-09 | depth 120m m | reverse complement strand
TGATGTTTTAAAATCAATAACACTTGGCACACCGTTAAACATACCTATTGCATCGCTTGTACCTGCGTATAAGCCTTTTGCAATTAAGGCTACTTCAACACCCCATATCTCATTTACTTGGCTTAGACCCTTGTCTATCATCTCGTCAAGCATGTTTTTAGCCATGATATTTATATGGTTATTGCCTTTAATTTCGTAGTCTTCTTGCAATACAAACTTTTCTAAAGCATTATGTACTTTAGTACCAAGTCCTGCGGCTTCTTTGCTTACACGGTTTGCTTCTGCGTCACCTACACGTTTACGCCAGGCTATTAGGGCAGTTTTATCACCAGTATCTGAAAGTACTGTGGTTACACTTGGGACTGGTTGGTCGTCGTCTCCAGTGTATTGTCGTTGTCCGTTTTTTGCTGTTACCCGTTTAAGTGCCGGGTATTCATACTTTTCTACTAACATAAATTATATATTTTATCCAAGTCTATTAATTATATATTCCGCAATACGTTCATGTGCTTGTTTATTTGGATGACATTCATTAGGTGCAATGTAATCATATTGCTGTATTTGTTTTATAATTTCCTCATTATCTATATCTGTTATATCTATACCACCATCGGGAAAAACATTTTCTCCAAATATATTTTTTAACATATTAGATGTAGGATGGTCAAAGAATTTCTCTGGAGGTACAATGTTTACTTCTGGCACTAAATTAACTCCTGTCCATAATGGTAGAATTTTAAGTTTAATATAACGTGATTGACAAAAATTCCACATAGCATTTAAAACCATATTTGAGTCAAAATCTACAAACTCTGGAGAACCTTTTGCTCTTTGAAAATCTAAAAGTTTATCTTGAGAAAACTGTCTTATTCCTTGAAAATGATGTCTTTTATAATTATAGTCTATACCGAAACCTCTTGATGCGGCTGTTGTTTGCACCCAGAAACAGTATTCGCAATCATATCTAAAATTTTTATTAGCATACCAATTACACATTTGGAAGTATGCAAATTCGTAACTACCGCCTGCAATAGCATAGTTTTGGTAAACTGTTTCTCTATGTTTTGATACTAGATATGGATATGATAAGAATGGGTTTTGTGTTTTGTCTCTGAAGTTAGGAATTGTTGATTTGCTGAATTCTCTTATTTCTGCTAAAGTGAAATCTGATTGTAATTCATTTCCAATAGTCCAACTATCACCAAACCATATGTCGATACGTTCCATACATATATTTATATGTATGTTATACTACCAAGTAATATTCCAGGTTATTGTATCTGTGGTTGTTAAATTTTGTGCTACTTTGACACCATATCCTAAGTCTTTAAAATACTTAGCAACATAGTCTACTTGATCTTTTTTGGTTACATCTGTTGTGACGTTGTAATATGCTTTATAATAAGCATTACTATCAGTCATTGTGGTACCAGTTGAAACGTTTGCATATAATACACCAGCATCGATATTGCCTAACACGGCTGATTCAATGCTACGAACTTCAGAATGAATAACTGAATTATTTCTAGTGTCTTTACGAGCCACTGCCGCATTTGAAAATATGCTTGCCATTATAACTCTGCCTTAATATCTTTCATGGCTTGATTACCAGCCATTTTACCAACATCAACTGTCTGTTCTGCGTCTGTGTTTACATCTTTGCTCATGTCACCTTTTGCTCTGATGCTATTTTTATCAAAACTAACAGCAAACTCACTGTCATCAACTGCTTTAAGTAAGGTATCTATATTTACTAGTCTACCAGTTTGTGCTTCTACTTCTGCTTTGAATTCATCGGTAGGAATATCTACGTTGTCTTGCTCGTCTGCTGAATAGATACTAAGAATGTCTCTTACAGCATCGACCAATTCGTTTGCAGTTCCTTGATTTTCAGAACCGGTGACTTCTGAAATCAACATGTATTAAACCTCTGCTCTACCTAATGGCTCTTCTTCTGGTCCAGCCATTGCTGGTACGTTATCAGCAACTGGCTCATCCATTCCTAAATCATCTAGCCCAGGTTCTTCTGCTCCTAATTCAGCAGTATCTCCGAAACCACCTGGCATAACTTCGCCACCCGCTAAGGAATTAATTTGTGCATCCATTCCAGTTTTAACACCTTTACATGCTTCTAAGTGTGCCGCAAGTAACTGTGATGTAGCATCTGCAAATGATTGTGCAACATCGGCACCCATTTCATTTCTCATTGTATCTGCTATTGCAGGAATGTCTTCGTTCATCATTCTACCAACTCTTTCAACTTGGTCTTGAATGTCGTCTGCTAATGCTCTAACTGCCATAACTACTTCTGCTTCTTCGACATTAACTTCTTCGTTAATAATCTCATCAATAATTTGATCAAACATGCTTTCTTTTGTTTGTTCTTTTTCGTTTTCAGTATCACCTGTTACATTGTAAGTTTCGCCGTCTACTTCAAACTCTTCTTCGCCTCTAGCAATAGCATCTTGTCTAGCACCTGTAAACTTATTTTTCTCTGCAATCTTTTTGCCGAACATTTGAATGCCGCCTGCAACTGCATCTTCTTCTAAACCGTTTAAAAAGCCGACAACTGCATCTCTGCTTTTGCCACTAATGTTAGCAAAACCGTCTAACTTTTCTTCAATGGCTTTGTAGTCTTCCATAGTCGAAAGATCTACACCCATCTCTTTAGAAAGTTCTCTTAATAGTGCTGGACTTAGATCAGTTTGTGGTGCTTCTAATGATTCTGTTGATTCATGTGTAAGACCACATGACTCTTCGAACCGTTTAATTGCTGACATGACCATTGTTTCGGTACAAGCATCTTCATAACAATGTGAAGGGTCGTTCCTTACTTCGTTCATGCACTGGCTTCTTGCTTCTTCAGCGGTGTAGCCTGAATTACAAAGTGACATAATTCGTTCATAGATTTTAGCCTCTAGTGCTTGATAGCCTGGGCTTGATTCATAATACCCCTCAACAATCATAGTTTCTGAAATATCCTTTAGGCCCAAATATTTTGCATATTCTGGTTCTAACTGGAACTTCTTCTTACTACCTCTGATTTTATATAAAGCCGCTTTTGCGGTTTCATTAATCTTCATTAACTTTTCGAGGTTGATTGTTCCTGGATTGATTTTTATACCAAATTCGTCAGAGAGCATTTTATTAAGTGATGCTACCCTGCCAATTGATGTTTGATTAAATTCATTCAAAAACATAGTGATTTCCTAGTTATAAGTTAGTTATTACACTTATTTATCATAATTGCGAAATTTATCAAAACTTTTATAACTGAGATTTAAGTTGTTCTGAGACGTACCTTAATTTTAATATAGTTTCATGGAGTCTTACGAATGCAACATTTCTCATGAACGTTTTATCTGTTGTTTTGATTGTGTACTTGTGGAATATAGATTCTGAGTATAAATCAGCATACCTATTTAATAGTGATTGGCAATTTTTTAACATTAAAATTGTAACACTTGGATAGCCATTCTTGGGCTTGTTTCGGTGGTTTAGACGCACACAAAGGGCTTTTGCTACACTCTTTTGAAATATATGTGTCAGAACCACCCTTTTATTATGTAATGCATTTACAATGTCATAAAAATCACCGTGCGGTGATCGCATAACTACATAGGCACCGCGTTTGGATACATTTTGGGCAATCTTGTCTAAGTTTACTGCAAGTTGCTTTTTCTGTGCCTTATTATACTTTGGTTTTTTGCGGGTAGATTTTGTAGCCAACTTTTCCTTCCTTTGTAGTTATTTTACGAATGACGTTTTGCTTGTACATCTCTTCGCATTGATGTAGAGTTGTTTCGTCTAATGTATTTATATCTAAAAATTTGTCAAAGTCTATTTTGTTGAAGAGTTTAGCATCATGAGAACTGATGAAACTTAGGTGGCCGTCTTTGCATTTAACTGCTTTCATACTAGTCTCTTTGCCTTTTTGTTCTCATTCATTACTGCATCAACAATGCCGTCTTTATTGTCTATGTTTAATCCTAATGGTTCTTGCATGAAGTAGTCTAATTCTTGTGTTCCAATATCTTCATGACTTATACCTTGTAATGCTTGGTATAATTCTTCATAGTCTGCATCAGGATGATTTATATAATAATCATTTAGCCAAATTATTGCGGCTTGTTCTATTTCTGTTCTTTCTTCACCTTCTGGTAATTTTTTCTTCTTTGTTTTAGTAGTACCAAAAACCGAGGGATTAGGTCTTTTAATTACTTTGCCCATAGGTTGAGCAACGATAGCAATGCCACCGCTCATTGTTTCTGAAAGTATTTCTTGTATTAACATGTTACTAGTATTTATCTTAAGACGCCTACAACGCCTTTATATTTCTTTACAGTCATATACCATTGTCCGTTTTTAGATAATCTAAATCCTAAGTTTTTTAATTGTTGACTATTCGTTGAGGCTTGATGTGGCCAGTTATTCGGATTCAAAAATACATATTCATTACCTTTGTAGTTGCTGTAATTCCTCTTGTTAGGATAAGGTGGATAGTTCTGCATAAACTCTTCGTGTTCTTGTCTTTCTATATCCAGTTCTTTGAACTTACCTTCTCGCATATTATCTACGTTTTCTTTAGCCATTTTAGTTGCTGTTGCATACATTACTGCATCTGCATTTTTACCATATCGCTTTTTAAAATCTTTTTTATTCTTTTTCATACCTTTAACATACTTTTCTTTATCATCTTCTTCATCTTTTGTTAATGGTCTTTCATTGGTCTTGTCTTTCTTTTTATCCTTTTTGTCTTTAAGTTCTCGTTGTTTACGTTTGTCGACAAGACTCTTGAAATATGATTTTTGCCTTTCTTCCCTACTTGGCCTATTCATATAGTCTAATGTTTTGTATATTGGGTACTCTTCGTTTACATCATTTACTAATATATTAACAGGCTCTGCATACCATATTGGAAGACCTTGATCATATCTTAATTTAGATACTTTAAAGTGAAAATGTTTTGGATATTTACTTAAGAATGTATTAACACTATCAATATCAGCATCTAAATTATGTTGCTGGAGGGTGTCAGCCGCAATATTGCCTGTCTCTCTTTCTTGATACCTTAGTAAATCATCATCTGATACTAAATCAAATGATGTCCAATAATCTTCTGCATTGGCTCCTAGTTCATTTCCAATTAACTTACCAATTCCGTCATGGCTTATCCAACCCTCAGGTGGCTTGGCTGTTTCTGCTAATTTCTGTTGAACTTGCGATAACCATTGCTCTCGTGATATTTTAAGCACTCCTGCTTTACCAAACTCAGCCATACTAAAAGCATCTATAATTTTATCTGCTTTAATATTCTGCCTACTGCGTAATGATTTGCCATGACGGGTAAGCATTATATCATCTGATGGATCATCTCCCCAAATCTCTTCGCCATCTTGCATGTCTACTCGTATTATAGCAATGTCATCATTTGTATTTGGTATAATGTCGTTACGAAACTCCCATTCCATTTTTTGAGCCCACTGGATCGCATCTAGAGGATGATCGAATGCAAATATGCCTGCTTCTTGGTTATATCTTTTACCTTCTGGGCCTTTAACCCATAGACTTGTATGAAATTGTTCTAATCCTTTTGCTTTAATATTTTGAATATTTGATTTAAATGTAACATGATAAAGATACTTAGGTGTTTGTGTTGGTCCTTGTTCTTTTATTTTCTTCTTGATCTTGCTTATATTCTTTTCTATGTCTTTATATTGTTCTATCCATTCTGCCCTTTGCATTTTGTTTGCTAAGTCTATCTTCCAATCTAATTCAGGTTTTGGGTCTAGTCCAAGTTTCTTTCTTAGTTTGTTAGCAATTTCTCTTTTCTTTTCTGAATATTCAGGCTCGAATTGTTGAATAAATGTTCCTTCACTTGTTGTTTCCCATGGTCCCCAAGTCTGATGCTTTGTTATCATTTTGAATAAGGCCTCAGAATCATATCTTTTTATATTTTTAGGATCGGCTATACCATAAAATATAGATTTACTGCTAACTCCTAAATTGTCTGGCAAATCATCAAATCCACTTATTAAAGCCATAACATTTGTGCCAACTGTTGTATGATCTACTAATTTATTACCATCTTCTATCCATGCGTGACCATAAGTTCTACCTGCCATGTTGCCCAGTCTAGGGGTGATATCAGCATGGATTAATCTTGCAGTTGGTGAGTTATTGTCTTGGAATGCTCTACCATTTGCTTCATAACAATCACCAGTTGTAGATATTCCTTCTGGTATGTATGCTGGTAATTGTTTAAGGCCACCTTTTTTTGCTTGATAAACTCTGTGGAAGCCATCTATAATTGTTTTACCATCTGCATGTACCATAATTGGATCTTTAAAATTTACTCCTACTTCAGGGTCAACATCTATAATCCTGCCAAACTGATCGTCATATGCGTTATCATCTAAATCATCTATATTAACTAAAACCTTTTTCCATTTATGATTATCTACATATTTCCTAGTATTTGGATTTAAGTTTCTGTTAGAAAAGTTTGGCTTTCTATTTTTAAATACTTTATCAAAATCATCTTGGTTAAAAATCTCAGTAAGTACAGGTCCCCGACTAGGATCTGCCTTATTCATTGGTATTACATCTTCAATTGTTGACGATATTAACGATTCAGGGAGTAACTTAAATAATTTTGTTGCTCCTAATGTTTGTCCCATTTTAAATTGAGTTTGCTTTGTAAAATCTACAGGCTCATCTTGATACATATTACCTGCTTTATCTAATGGTATATCCTGTTTAGTTTTTTGATCGTATGCTACAACTTTATTTGGATAACGGTTTATTATACTTTGCCACATGTGTATTGCACCTGGAGTTTGTGTATAATCTGAATATATCGGAACTTTCTTCCAGGCACTAAAGGCTATGTATAACTTAATTGCTCTGCCTTGCTTTTGAATACTAGGATCCATTCCAACACCAGCAACTCTATAACCATCTTCAAAAGGTTTTAATTTTAAAAAACCTATTACATTTTTTTCTTTGGTAGGACCAGTTTGGTTTGCTTTTGGATTGTGTAACATTGCTGTTACAAATTTTTGCCAAAACGTTTTCTCAGGTACTTGTTTTACATCTTCATGTACATAAAACAAATATATAATACCATCTGGCATTACTATTACTTCTGTTTGTGATTGTATGTTAGGTATAGGTCCTAATGATTTGCCTGGCCTATAATCTCTTTCTGGGTCATATTGATACTTAGGTGTAGTATCTGTTGTTGCCGCTTTGTATGCATCGTTAGGATTTGGGTCATAAGTATCACTTGATCTATTTATAGGTGCTTCATTAATGGCTTTTATTAAAGCATTTATATCTTGTGATGCTTCAACGGTTTCATATACACCTTTGCCAAACTTAAATGAAGACTTTTTCTTTTTCTTCTTCTTTTTCTTTTTAGTTTTACTATATGCTGGCATAGAACCTATGTACATACCTCTTGCTGGAGAACTACTAACAGAACCACTGCCTGCTTCGCCTCCTCCTCCATCTGCATTTCCGTAAGCACCTCCACCTGAACCATCGCCAGGACCTGCTCCTCCACCTGTGCCTGCTCCTGCACCTGAACCTGCACCACCTCCAGCGGCTCCACCGCCTCCGGCTCCACCGCCACCACCGCCACCGGCGTTAGCGAAAAGTCTTCTCTTTTCTAATGCGATTTTTAGTTTCTGTTGAAATTCTGCAAGGCTGTTGTCTTCGTCAACAATAGGTGTGTCATCAACTGCTTGAGGAAACATATTAATTAAATCTTCAATATCTACTTCTACAAAAATTGCATCTACAGTATCAATACCTAGCATTCTTGCGGCATCATATCTATGATGGCCGTTAACTAAGTATCCATTTTGGTCTAAAATAAATGGTTTATCTTTACCGTGAAAATCTCTTGCAACTTTTTGTGCAAGGCCTGGTACTCGTTGAGTTTGTACTGGCTTTATTCTATCAATATCAATTTTTGCTCTCTTAAAAGGAATATGGTGCTTTTGTAGGTCAGGTAATTTTAACTGAGGCATGGTATTTCGATCAAACTTCTTCGAGCCTACATTACTTGGCAACTCTCCTGCTATTGCTTCTAAGATTGATATTCTCATGTTATACTTTACGCATTATCCTCAATATATTCTTTTAGTTGGCCTACTGTATGAAGTGATTCTGCTTCATCATCAGATATTTGTATGTCATATGCTTCTTCTATTGCCATTACTAATTCAACAACATGAAGAGAGTCTCCTCCTAAATCTTCGATAAATTTCATGTTATCTTTAATTGCATCTTGGTTTATATTTAATGTTTCGGCTATTATTTTTTCTACCATTGTTTTTTCCTTGTTTAGTATGCTACTTGTTTTTTAATTGTATCATGTAACTTTAATTTTGCATAACTTTTTAAAATACTTCTCAAATCAAAGTTATCACCAAAACTTGATCTTGCGGCTCTAAAATCTCTAATCATACTAGGATCTGGAATACAAATATACGCATTCATTTGTCCTTTTATATCATTAGACATCAACGGTACCGCAAATATTTCTTTTAGTTTTCTAATTGTGTCGTTGTTAGGAACAGCACCTTCTCTAATACTTTCAACTTTCATTGCTTGATAAAAATATTCAATTTTCATTATTAAAGGTTTAAGGTTTGCAATCACAGATGCTTGAGCTTTATTCATTTCTTCATTAGATATCTTATAGGAGTTTCTTGCTGTGTCAAGTGCTACTTGATATTTCTCTGGATTATTTAAATCCTTTATATCTTGTAGATCACTTTTTGCGTCTTGCCATTGAGTTGCAATAGACGAAACTTGGTTTATGCCTTCTGCTACCGCTTTAGCAAATTTTAACATATCTTGGACAGAAGAGCCTGCATCAGAATTGTTTGGTTGAAGTTTATCATTGAGATAAAGTATGTACTCTCTCCATGTTCCAGCAACTTCAAATAAGTGGTTTTGTTTTTGAAGAGTAAGTTTAAGCCACTTTGTTCCAATAGTATCTCTCTTTGGCTCCTTACTTTGTCCAAATATTTGTTGTACATGATCTTTGCCAATAATATAACTTAATACATCAAACTCATTAAGGAAAGTGTATGGCTCTTCTTTAATAAATTCTCCTTCTCCAAACATCTCTGGGTCTTTGTTTTTAACCATGTCAATTATTTTCTTACCACCATATAGTAATGCAACTACTGCCATTACAGGTAATGCGTATTGTTTTGCATATTTAAGAACTGGGTCGATAGTTTCTCCTATGCCTTTTAAATATTCTGTCACAGCCGCAATTTCATCTTTGTAAGCAACGCCTGTGCCTACTGCTACTGCTGTTTTTGGGTTTCTTACTGCTACTTTACTTGTACCTTTAACAAGTTTCCATCCATGTCTGACTAACCAAGGAGCGGCAACTCTCGCCGCAGACCAAAGAGCAGGTGCCAAAAATGCAATCTCGTTTAATTTTTTTGTTTCTTGTACACTTTCAACTTTCTTACGCATGCCTGTCCCTCTTACTTTTATTAGGTCTACTAATCCTTTTTCTTTCTCAATATAATTTCTAATGTACCCACTACTTGCTTGATACATTCTAACTGACAAAAAGTCTTTGCCTGTTACTTTGTTAAAAATAGTAATCTTAGGATGTTTAGCAGTTTCAATCATTTTTGCTTCTAAGTCAACTCTATCTTTGTCCATCATTCTGTCTAACTTTTTAAAGTCTAACACATAGTAGCCGCCTGCTTTTAAATCTGTAAATTGTACTAACTTAACCCTATCATCATTTAGTGTAGCAAAAAACTTAATTGCATCTAATAATCTTACTAGAAAATCTTTTTCTTTTTCTTCACTAGTTAAATGTGAATTTAATTGTCTTAATGCTTCAGTGTATGCAATTTTATAACCTTCTTCAACTGTTTCAGCATTTACAAAATCGTTTTCTATAGTAGAAATATCTACATCAAACTTCTCCCACATCTCTTTTAATATACTATAACGTACAGTTAACGGTTCTGTTTGCTTGCCGCCACCTACTTGACCCATTTGTTTTGTACTACCAACTTTAACACTCATATCAAAATGTTGTAATGTTCTTTCTGGAGCACCATCTAAACTATGTGTTAAGAATACATCAACTTTAGTATCTGTTTCTCCACTTACACCATCTGCAATAACTTTTACACTATCTACTTTACCGTTTGCTTGGAAATAGTTTGTGTACTTTTCTAAATTATCATTAACATACTCTGCTACACCCATTGTTATTTGTTGCATTACTCCCCACTTTTTAGGATCTATAAAATCATTATAAGTATCTGATTTGAGATTTATTGTTAATGTAAAGATGTCCGCAATAGGATGATCTATTTCTTGAGCAATAAGTGTAAGTTCATGCCAACCACCTAAGTCTGGTGCATCTGTTGGCAACTGTTTAATTACGTTTTCAATATCTATTGCTGTTACTGGAGCACTAGGACGCACTAATAAACGTGCAAACGTGCCGCAACCTAATATACCTTCTGCTACTTCACCTTTGTTCGAAACTGTAGCCAACCCTGTGTCACTAATTCCGCCTGCTCTTGCACCAAACTCTGTTGTTTTTTCTAATGTACTATACGGTACCATGACCCCGTCGGCTGTTGTAAGTTTTGGTGGTAGGTCTGTATATGCTTCAGCATTATCAAATGCATCTGCCATGTTAGTATCTAACTTAATTGTACCTTTGCCGCCGGCTAAAACAAAATCACTATCTGCTTGAAGCATGTTTGCAAAGTTTTGCCTTCTATCATCGGTATATAAATCATTTCTACCTAATACTTTTTCAAACATTTTAGTATGTAAATTGCTTATTTTATTTCTATCAATGCTTTCTAATTTGCTTATTTGTTCTTGTAAAGTTAATTTGTTAAACTTGTAAAAAACACTTTCATTTCTCATACTTGCCAAGTCTCGTCTTGCTTGGGCGAGGGCACTTTGAAAAGGTATTTGGTCCAATCCTGCTTCAAAATTTCTTTCTATTGCTTTTAAAGTAGCACGTTTGAATTCTTCATCATTACCTTGGTTATTTAAGAAACCAACTAAAGCATTTGTGTCTTCATTAGGCACATACCCATTCATTCCATTTTGCATCATGTGATCAAAGAGTTCATAATTGCCTCTGGCTTCTGCGTAATCAACTATGTTTAACTCATCTGGATTAAGTTCTCGATTAATAGCATAATCTGTAAGTTCATTGCTGGAATACGGGGTTGTTCGAAACCCTTTTGTGCCTGTAACACCTTTTGCCGCCGCTTGTTGTCTATCAAAATCAGTACCATCATCTGGATTCTTTGTTTTCTCCCATGGTACTAAAGGACTTTCGTTCTCAGACTCTCCTTCAGTTGTTGCTTCAACACCTGAACTTAAAAGTTCGTTTCTTTCTGGATAGTCTATTGTAACATACTCATCTGACATTAGTGCCGACCAAGAAGTTTTATAGTTTAATAAAAATCTTTTTTGTATTTCGTTTGCAATAGGTAATCTCCATTGCTGTGATTTTCCTAGAGGAGTATCTTTTATAGCATCTAACGTATCTTTTACTTGATAGGCTTCTTCTGCTTGTTTCCAATGTGGCTGAGGTATAACATATACACCTGATTGGTTTAAATCCTTTTCAAAAAAGTGTTTATACTCTTGTTGAAATGATGCTCTACCTGCTTGTGTAATATCTTTATTTGTAATATTTTTATAAATGTCCTGTCTTATAAATGCTCTGGAACCGTTTGGTATGTTAATCTTTGCAGGTGGTCTTTCTTGAACATCATTTCTAAATTCTTTTTCTCTCTTTTCTATATTTTGCTTGCCAGCAATCTCGTCTGATTGACTATCAAATCCCATTTTTTGTGCTATTTTATCAAACCCTGTCATCCAATCTTTTATACCTGCAAAACGTTCTTTAATAACGTCAGGCATTGGAGGAGTACTAAAAAGGTATGGGTGCTCTTCTTTCTTTTTATAGTATGCTCCTAACATACTTCTAATTACATCTGTTAGTCTGTCGCCTAAGTGAAAAGCAACATCGTTTTCAAAAGGACTAGTGTACTCTTTTCTTGCTATTCGATCCAGTATATCATTTATTTTTTTTGTTTCATACTCTCCTATTGCTAAAAAGTAATCGCCGTCTCTTTCGCCTTCTACATCTGTACCTTTTAACTCAGGATATGCGGAATCCATTGTATTGTCAGATGTACCGTCTAATGATACTGGTTGACATGTTTTTAATAACTCTTGAGTTATCTTACCTAACTCAGGAATTGATTCTACCCACAGTACAGGATTACTGTCTTTAATTTCAGACATGTAACTAAAACGTTTACGCAACTTCATAGTATATGAATTCAAATAATTTTCTATATAACTATCATCACTAAAAAGATTAGTATTATAACTAGGTGATACTGGTTCATTATAATCTTCATACTTGCTTGTAAATGCTATTAATTTCTTAAACATATCTGGGTAATATATCTCACCTGGTTGTGCTGGAGGACTTGTTGAGTTGTATCCTGAAGAAATCATTTTACTGTAAAAACCATTAAACTCTCTATAATTAAGATTGTTTTTGATTGTTTGCCTCATGTTGTGAGGCATATCACTATTCATATCTACGTCAGGACCAAAATTTAGTTTTATTAACAAGTCAACTAATTCATCATTTTCTTCTCGGCTCCATGTGCTAGTATGTATAGCATTCCAAACACCTTTTACAATACGTTCAGATTGTGGTGTAGTTAAAAACTCAGGTGCTTTAAGAATGTTATTACGGAATAATGTGTCAACACCATTCTTAATAATAACTATTCTTTGAGATGTTCTATCATTTTGTGTAGGAATATTTAAATCATTTACATTCTGTAATAAACGTTCACTAAATTCTTCGTTACTAAGTTCAAAATCTTTTATACTTTTACGAATTAATCCAACACTTTTAGCATTTATAGGCATTCTATTCTTATCTAGAGCAACATCAACAGCAAGTGTGGCTAATGCATTTAAGTATTTGTCCTGTGATTCTTTTAAAACATCAGGTGCTCTTTTACTTGGTGCTACTGGATCAGGCTGTATATAAGCTCGTATTGGTTCACCTCGTTCAACTTCGCCCGGTGCTTCTTCGATAGGCTCTGAAGAGAATCTTCCTGCAATAGTGTCTAATTTTTTGCCGGTACCTTTTTCATACTCAGCAACTTGCTTACTCCATTCTGTATCTGCGCCAGGTTGAGACAAAATATTATATTCTGCTTTTCTATTGTATGCATGTACTATTTTACCCAAACCTTCAAAGTAGTTTTCTTTACTTAACATACTTTTAAATAAGTCAACTACAGGCTCTTTAATGTTATCTAAATCATACCTATCTTTTGCTAAATCTAGATCTTTTTTATCTATTTGGCCTGCTGTATGTACAATTCTATATAATGTTTTAGCATACTCATCTTCATATTCATCAGTGTATCCTGCTTTCATTATAGTAGCATATCTAATTACTGCTTTTACAATTTTGGCCATATCAAGATGATAATCTTCACCGCCACCTATTCTAAATTCAATTAGATTGTTACCTTTATTTTCATCTTTCTGATTTTTAAAGTTTATACTACTAAACTTATCGTTACTAATAGATTTTGCTAATGTATCTTCTATGTATTTAAAGCCTTCTGTGCCTGTACTATCTTGCTTTAATAAACTTGCGGCGGCTCTCTTAATGTTTTGACTTTGCTGTTTTGCATAACTGTTTTTTTCTCTACCAAACGTTTGTAATAAATATTTGTCTCCTAATAATGCCGCTATTTTTAATTTGTTTGGTTTAACTTCTTCTGCGCCTTGCCAACTCATTGTGACATGTAAACCTGTTGAATTATTTGTTTCACCGTTTTGATCTTCAATCCAGTTAAATAACGATCTCATTTCATCAAGCATTAGTCTCGGCGAGCTATATACTGGAGAGATAATTTCGGCGCCTGTGCCATCGGATTCTATACTACTGTCTGTTTCTACTGCCCAACCATCTGTATGAGTACTTCCATATTCTCCTGTATCCACTCCATCTGTAAACAGCGAGTTATTTCCTGCCCACTCCTCGAGTCCAGAAGCAATCTCTTGTAAATCACCGCCTTGTAATTCTGAATAATCAATACCAAAATCATCAAGGAAAGAAGTCATGCTGTAGAATTCGTTTTGAATCCATTCATCTATACTAGTATCACTTTCAGCGGCTTCAAATGCTTCTTGATGAATCTCGCCATCTTCATCTAATATTTCCCTAAGGAAATCTAAGAACTCACCTTCAAAGTCTTCATCAACATATTCCCTCATCCAATTTGTTTCGTCCCAACCATCTTCTCTACGGTTTTTAAATTCTATAGGATCTGTTTCTTTAAAATTTTCTTTGTATTCATCTACTGCTTCTTCACTAGGAGCATAATCTGACTCATCCATAAAACGTCTGTACCACGAATCTTCGTCTCTTGCTTCTTCAATTTTTTCATTCATGATATCATCATAATAATCATCAATTAAATTTTCGCTAATGTACTCATGAAAACTTTCATCAATGTGATTTGAATCTGAACTAGATATGTATAGCATGTCTGATATTTCGTACCAACCATAGTTATCAATATCATCATTTATACCACCGTATAAACCAGGCCATGATGTCTCTGCTTCAAATCCACATCTAACAGGTGCGTCTAAAGCCTGTGCTACTAGTTCTTTTTTATTAAAATTGATTTCGAATAGTTCTTCTTCGCCTAAACGTTGTCTAGACAATCTTTTAATTTTTTTTGCTATGGAGTTTTTCTTTGTTGCTTGTTTCTTTGTTATTTTTTTAAGTATGTCGTGGCTTATATCTTCATCTACCATAACTTGAGAATCAGGCTCATATAATTCATACTGTCCTTTTGCAGTCTGTACAACAACTTTATCAAATTTTGGCTTTTGTCCAAGTCTGGCTACAACTGTTCCTACTTCTCGTCCTTTTTCATCTTTAAATACTGCACCGTCGTCTAATTCCCTTGCTGGTACAGAAACTACTCCTGGCTCTTTGGGTTTCACCCCTGTTACATTAGGGCTTCCTCTTTGTGAAGTTACACCTAATGTATTTTCCTTTCCGCCAATGGCTTTACCAGCCTCTTTTCCGCGGTCTACTGCCGCTTTTGTTGCCGCAAATGCCTTTCCAAGTTTTGATGTGCCGCCAGAATTATATGATGGAGCACCCGACGATGCTCCGTATTCATTCAATTTCTTTAACAATGACTCTAGAGTCTGAACATCATTGAATTTCATATCACTTTCTTCTTTTGAATCTGGTTGGTTTATTCAGTGCGGCAACCCTACGACTTATAGGATTGTACTTTTTGGCTCTTTTTGCTTTACGAGCAATTCTGGCGCCCATTTTTGCTTTTGTTTTTTTGAGTGTTAAACGTTTTTTAAAATCAATAGGAGCACCACATTGAGAGGCTTTAGCAACAACTCTACCTTTACGCCTTCCAGAAGTACATCTAACAGCACGTTTTACTTTGTTGCCCATTTTACGCCAGACCATTCTGGCTTCAAATATCTCATTATCTGTGAATTCGTTGATTCTCATTATAACATAGTTCCTATTAATGTACCAACTGTGGCTAAAAGTGTTGTAATAGTTATTCCTACTATAGCAACAATCCACCCTTCAAGTTTATCAAGTCTTGCTTTTGTGTCGTCTTTAAATTCTCTAAGTTCAGCAGTAATACTTTCAATTCTGAGCATATCAGCAATAATATGTGCTTCTACGCCACCTTCTTGAATATACTGCTCCGGTTGTGGTGCTTGTTTAGGTTCAACTTTAACTTTAACTTTTTTTCTAGCCATTTTAATCTACTCTTCTATAATAAGTCTTGTTTAGTAAATTCCATATTTACTGTACTTGTAGTATCTATAGTACCTCCATTTAGTACTATCCCATTTAATTCATCTTTGAGAGTATCAATGGTGTGGACTCCTTCTCTTTCAAAAGCAAATTTAAAAATCCAACCTGCTCCTGTTAATGTCGGTGCTCCGTATCCTTCCAATACTAACTCACCTACTCCACTTAAAGCAACAGGATTGTTCATTACTACAGGCATTGCCCTTAATCCTATTACTTGTACTATACTTTCAAAGTCTTTTTGTGTGTTATCACTAAAATCACCTGTTCTGGTAATATCTAATGATGTAAACAATGAATAAAATTCAATATTACCAGATAAAACCTCCTGGTTATCCATTGCTCCGCTTCTTGTTAACGCCATGTGTGTCTCCTAGCAAGACATTAATGTACTTGCTTACACTATTTATCAGTTTTTATAATCTTGATTTGGAGTCTAGAATGGTACGTCTTTGGAACGTGTAGTTACAGGAGTGTAAACTTCTTCTTTTGGTAGGGATTTATTTTCTAAAGCACGTTGAACAAATGCTTTTCTTAGTATTTGGAATGATTCCATTACTTCTGCTTTAGTTCTGACATTTGTAAAGTCACCATACCATACTCCGAGTACTTCTATCATTACTTGAATTATGTCATTATGTATGTGTAACCCTTTATCTCTATAGTCTGTAAAGTATTCTTGTATTACTTCATACAAAGGAAAGTAATCTTCACGCATAGTTTCTTCTACAGCAATACGAATACTTGATTTTGCAATAAAAGATAATGCTAAAGGAGGGTGATCGTCTGGAAAGGATTGGCTAGCAAACCCAAAAGGACTTAAAACAAAGAGTACATCTTTAGAAATATATTTGTGTACTAATTCTAATAACTCTTTATGTGATTCTACAACTTCACTATGTGACATTCTGCGTATTTTATGTCTTTCTGGATCTAAGTATTTTAGTGGGGGTGCCGCATGTAAGTCTTGACCTGTAACTTCGTCATAATATATGTCTGTTGTGCCACTAAACAGTACCACTTTATTAAAATCTAGCATCTTTTCTTTTAAAAATGCTCTATCTCTTTTGCTTAAATTAAACTGCTTAGGATTATATTCAGGCCATATATCATCATACAGGTTGTTATCTTCAAATAACCAACGTAAATGCATAGCAAATGTTTTCATATTAGAAACACCTTGCCCATACCTAAATACTTTATTAATTGTCCACCCTTTCTTCTCAAATAATGAAGCAAAATCTTGGACAATACAACTACCTACCCACAATACTGTGTCGTCTTGTTTAAAAAAGTCTGTATTAAATGAATAGAACCATTCGTAATTGAAAAACTCTTTAGATTTTTCAAATCCTGGTGTTGATGTTGTTATTAGTTTACCTGGTCTTGCATTAGCAACTTCCATGGGAATCTTGAAATTGCCAAACATAGATTGGGTGCCATCCATTTCTAAAATGTGATCATTTATAATAAGATTGCTTTGATTGTTGGGGATCAGCATATATTAGTACTTATCTTATACTAATATTAACCTCTTATGTCTTTGGCAATATCTTGGGCTCGTCTTGATTGTTTTGTGGTCCATTTTGAAAGTTCGCCTGTCACAGAAAATGTTTTTTTATCCGGATCAATCAGTCCTCCTCCTTGGGCAATATGACCGACGCCGTCTACTACCGCCGCCGCCGCTTGTTTAACAAGATCTAGTCCAGGCACGGAAGATTTATTTAAACCGCTTGGAAGGGCATCTTTAAGACTCCCACCACGGTCGAATCCGTATCTTGGTCGGCCTTGTTTCCCTGTCCAATCAGTTCCTGTTGTTCTATCTGGTTTGATATCTTTGTGAGGTTGTGCAGACAAACTAGCTCTGGCTGAAATTTCTGTGTTAGCATACATAATTGCTTGTTCTATATTTTGAATATGTGGCATTGCAAGAGCAAACTGAATCAGCCTTACCATCTCTGGCCTACCTTTATACATTGTTATCATATTGCTATATTCAGCGGCAGTATATTTTTGACCGCCGCCAGCAGAACCTGGTCGCCCAGTACCTCCTGGTGTTTTATCTGGTTTGATATCTTTTAGGTTTTTCGTCTGCGGACTATCTGGTCTCGCTTCTGGTTCTTCGCTAATTAAAATTTCATTTATTTTCATTTTTGTCTCTTTCTACCACTTGCCCAGTAACCTGCTAATGCTCCAATTCCTGTACCTATCTTACTTTGTGTAGACGGTTTTGCTTTTTTTAACTTATTCATAGCATATTTACCTGCAATAGCACCTGCAACAGTACCTGCGGCTCTTTTAGCAAACGATGTTTTATTTGCTTTAGCGGCCGCTTGGTTAGCCTTTCTTTCTGCATCTTGGTATCCTCTTTTCTTAAGGAACGGTTCTAATGCAGGAATTAACTCTGAACCTCTACCTGACCCACCGCCTATTCTTTTAATTTCAAATAAAATTTGAGCAGTTAAGGCATTGCGTTGTGCAAATCTTAAAGTACTATATGTACTTATCAATCTACGCCATCTTTTATACCTTGAATCGCGTATTTTTAATTGTGTTTCGAGTCTAAAAAAGTATGTATAAGCATATTGTTTAGTTGCTCTTCCTTGAGCAATCAAACGTAAATATCTAACATACAATCCTTGATCAAATTGTAACGATTTAAGAAATTGTAGGCTTTCGTTGTGCTTTGAATACTTCATGTTCTTGTTATCTGGGTGCAAAATTGCGTATGCTAACAAGTAAAGATCAGATGCCGCAGTTCTAAACAATGCAAAATTACCATATGCAACTGTAATTTTTGCATAGTCTATTGCTTTTTTTGCTGTTTTGTCTTCTAATGATAGCAACTGTAATACTAACATATTTAAAAACATCATGTCAGCAATTTGTCTACCTGTAAAAGCACCAAAACTTCTAGAATATCTAAACAGTCTTGCTTCTGCTAACTCTTGATTTACAAGTGTGAAGTCGAAAGAGTTTTTTAATGGTTGTGGCACATCAGTTATCTCTCCGTATCCAGCCGCATCTATTAACTCATCGAAACTTATAGGAAAACCTTCACTCTTATTGTTCTTTATTTCGTATTCTGCTGGACCACCATAAACATCAACATCTATAATTTTTAAAACTTTTACGTTGCCTAACTCACTGTGATTTATTATATCACCAGGTATAGGCAAATCATCATAATCATATACGCTCATGAGTGCTTGTCTAATATGTTCTTTATTTGTAATATCGGCTTTTGGATCATTCAACAAATCAATTGCTTTACCACCTGGATCAGCCATGCCTCTTACTTTTTTAAATGGGTCTGTCATTATCTGGTTACCGCCCTATTTGCCGCACTAAATGTTGCACGTGGTACTAGTTTTATATCGCCTTCTGGATGTGCTAAAACATATCCTTCGCCACCACTATTACCATTTATGTTTTGTTGTATATCGCCACCTTGATTTTCAAACTGTGATATTACTTTGTCTTTTACTTGCATAATTGCAGATACTGTTTTCCACATTGCCGACCAGGCGTTATTATGCTGTTGTATATAATCTGCCATCTTTTGTTTTTTAACATCACTAACATTTGATGTTTGTAACCATTCTCCAAAGTCTGCTCCTAATCCTTCTAGTCCTGTATCCACTTTGGAATTTATATATCTATAAAGTACTTTTGGAAAATCTTTCATTTTCAATATAGACAATTCTGTTTGGCTTAGCAATTCATCTATTAATGTTGCATTTTTATTTACCAGTACTTCTAACTTATTTAATGCAGGACTAATCTTCTGTGCTGGTTTTTCGACGCTCATAGGCGGTACAACTAATACATTTGTGCCTGTAAATATGTCAAAATCTTGTAAAGGTGATTCGTTTCCTTCTACATCTATTATCCTGTGTATAACAATACCTGCATTACTTTGTCTAATTTTTTGTCCTAGTTCTGATTCTACATCTACTGCATACTCAACAATGTTAGGTTCAAATACAAAATTACTATCTATAATTGACGGCGTTTGGGTGTATAATAAATCACCTTTAAAGAAGCCTCTATAAGTATCTGGTACAATTAGTTCAAACTGATTATACAAGTCTGCCATTGTATTTGCAAATTCTATTTGTGCAGGATCTTCTCTTCTTGAACCTCCACTGCGTAATAAAAACATATTCCTGACATCATCAGCAGATGTTGTTTTACCATTATAACCTTTTGCACTCCAGCCGCTTTTATCTGTAAATACAAAATTACCATCTGGCATTCTACCAAATACAACTGCTGGACTACCATCCCACTTGATTGTTACGTCTTTGTGTCCGTCTTTCTCTAAACTTTTGAGACTGTTAACAACTCTCATAG
>MPMD02234439.1_pt1 | contig 20394 bp, 18 predicted proteins | sample 1617291 | NCBI WGS metagenome assembly MPMD02 (sample SAMN05944810, study PRJNA350692) | marine metagenome | biome: marine; feature: ODZ; material: water; isolation source: 120 m water sample filtered on 30 um supor filter | place: Pacific Ocean | collected 2012-04-09 | depth 120m m | reverse complement strand
TGGTTTTTCCGGACCCGGTGGGACCGGTTACCAGGAAGATCCCGTCCGGCATACCAGTTAACTTTTCGAAGGTCTCCTGATCGTCGGAAAAGAACCCGAGCTGACCCAACCCCAGCACGAGGCTTTCCTTGTCCAGGATCCGCATCACCACGCTCTCGCCGTGATTGGTCGGAATCGTCGAAACACGAAGGTCGAGGTCACGGCCCATGACGTTAATCTCAATCCGGCCGTCCTGGGGAATCCGCTTCTCCGCGATACTCATGTTGCCCATGATCTTCACTCGGCTGACGATCGCCTCCTGGACGCGGCGCGGGATCGAGTCCATGTCGTAGAGGATCCCGTCGATGCGGAAGCGCACCTGCAGGCGGTCGGGGTAGGCCTGGAAGTGGACGTCCGAGGCGCGCAGCTTGAGGGCCTGGAACAGGATGGTGTTCACGAGCTTGATGATCGGCGCCTTGTTGGAGACGTCGAGCACGTCCTCCGCCTCGTCGATCTCCTCTGCCAGGCCGGCGATGTCCCCGTCTTCGGCGACGTCGGCCAGGGCCTCGTCCACGCCGTCCGCCTTGTGGCGGTAGGCGCGTCCGATCAGGGTCGTGATCTCCAGGCGCGGCGCCAGGACCGCATCGATCTCGCAGCCCATCAGGGCGCCGAGGTCGTCCATCGGGTGCGGGTCCAGAGGCGTGCAGGTCGCGACCTTTACGGTCTCTCCGTCTTTCTGCTCCAGGGCGATCAGGTTGTAATTGCGCGCGAAGTGCACGGGCACGTTGTTAACGAAGGTGGTGGGCACTGCGACGCCCTCCAGGTCTTCGCGAAACTCAAAGCCCAGTGCCGAGGCATAGACTTGCAGGAGTTCCGGCTCGGGCAGGTAGTCCTTCTGCAGGATGACGCGGTCCAGGGTGTCTCCCGTGGTTCCCGCGATCTTGCGGCACTCGTCCAGCTTCTCTCGGGAGAGGCCGGCGTCGATGAGCAGGTCGCCGATGTTGGTCATTGCGCGTGGCTCGGGGCCGCTACTCTTCATCCTGCAAGAGCATCTCGTTGACGTCGCCGGGGGTCTTCCCCAGGACCTCGTCGGAGACCTCGCCGCGCGCGGGTGGCTGGAACAGGGGCACGTCGAATCCGCCCATGTCCAATCCATTCTCAGTCTGACCGAAGCGCGAGTCGATCATCTGGATGCGATCGGAGCCGATGGCGTCGGCGGCCTCTAGCTTCTTGTCATAGCTGTAGGTCGAGAGGTCCGCGAACTCGCGGTCGAACATGATGTGCGGAGTGACGAAGAAGTACAGGCTCGTGCGGTCCTCGACCTCCGTATCGCGCCGGAACAGGTGCCCGAGGATCGGGATGTCACCGAGCAGCGGGATGCGGTTCGAGGTGTCGTTCTTGTTGTCGACGATGATTCCACCGATGACCATCGTGTCGCCGTCGGGGACGTTCACGGTGGTGATGATCTCGCGCGTGATACGCGGCGGGGGGATCGCACCCTGGAAGGTTCCCAGGAAACTGGAGACCGAGAGCGAGATGTCCAGGCGCAGGTAGCCCGAGGCACTGATGGTGGGGGAGATCTGCAGGGTGATCCCCGCCTCCTGGTAGTTGGCGAAGTTCTCCTGGGTTTGGCCTCCCACGCCCCCGCTGGCCGTGATGGTCGTGGTGGGTTGCTCGTCCAGAGTTCGGACCGTGGCGCTCTTGTTGTTGTTGACGAGTACCGAGGGGATATTTAGGACGTTCGTGTTGCGCTTCTCCTCGAGCGCCTTGATCAGGATCGGCAGCTGGAAGTCGTCGCCGTCGAGGATGCCCGCCGTGATGCCGAAGCCGACGTTCGGGACGCGCGTGTCGGGGATGCCGTCGAGGTCGTTGTCCTGGAAGGTGGAGAGGCCGAAGTCGGAGATGCCAAAGCCGCCGGTCTCGCCGACCCCGGGAATCGTGGCGCCTCCGAGCTCGACCCCCAGGTCGAGGGTGTCGCGACCCGAGAGCTCGACCAGGGCGGTCTCGATCAGCACCTGGTCCTGGCGCCGGTCGAGGCGCTCGATCAGATCGAGGATCTCCTCGTAGCGCGTGCGCCCGGCGGCGATCAGGAGCGAATTGGTGGCCGGGTCGGGGACCACCGCCACCTCGTTGGAGGAGGAGCTGCTACTGGTCTGGCCGGCTCCCTGGCGCTGTCCGCCGGCCTGGCCGCTCGGCTGGATGCGGCTGGCGTCCTGCATGAACTCGTCGAGCACCTCGCTCAGCTCCTCCGCTTCGGCGTTCTCCAGGCTGTAGAAGTGGTAGGTCCGCTCACGGTCGACCTCGTCCGTGTCGAGACGCGCGACGAGTTCCATGATGCGTGGCATCTCATCGGGCATGGCCATCACCAGCAGCGAGTTGGTGCGCGGGTCGACCATGATCTTGGTCTCCACCTCTCCCTGGCGGATACCGGCGGTGGCACCCTGCTGCGGTCGATTCTGCTGGTTCGCTCCGCGCGACGCGCGCTGGCTGGCTTCCAGCAACTCCTCGAGGGTCTCGGCGATCTCATCGGCGCTGGCGAAGGCCAGCTTGATGACCTCGAAATCGGGCAGGACCGGGTCCTCTGCCTTGGAGGCCTCGTCGACCAGTTCGAGCATGCGCACGAGCGCCGCGATGTTGCTGCCGAAGCCTTGCAGGATGACCGTGTTATCCCCGACCGGCACGGCTGTCAGCGTGTTGGGATCGGGCGCGAGCTGACGCATCGAGTTGGCGAGCGTGCGGACCTCGATGTTGGGGAGCACGACGACCGTCTGGATCAGGGTTGCGGGCTGGTCCGCGTAGAGCGGCAGTTCCTCCGGCGAGACGTAGATCGAATCCGCTCGGGCGCCGCCGCGACCCTGGCCCGTGTCGAGGCTCTCGACCACGACCACCGAGAGGTGCTCGGGTCCGATGCGTTTGCACACGTAGCGGTTGATGATCATGATGATCTGGAAGAAGGAGTAGAAGTCCTTCTTCAAGATGCGCTTCGAGCCGAACATGCTGACGGAGATCGAGTCGAGGGCCTGGGCGTTCTCCGTGTTCGTGTAGAAGTTGATGCCGGTCTCCTGCTGACAGATCTTGATGAAGGCCTTGAGGCTCAGGCCGTCGTCCTGCTCGTCAAAGGTCAGCAGGTAGTACTCCCCCAGGTCCTGGATCAGCGGCACCTCGGGCTCGTCGTCTCCGGAGGCTTCCGCGACCGGATCCTGCGCGGTGCCCGGCGCGCGGGAAAAACCCGGATCCGGGGCGAAGAGCGAGGATCCCGTCAGGGCGACCCAGAGCGGCAGACTGGCGAGAGTGACGATCATCTTCAGGGTGGGTTCGGCGTGTCGGCGGCGGCGTGCGCGGGGACCGCGCGGCCCTATCTCTTTGGAACCATGAGGCTTAGGGGCCCCGAGAGCGTGCGCGAAGGCGCAATCTAGGAAGCCCCGAGGGCCCTGTCAATCGCGCCCCTCGAGCGTGGGGCATGCTGGAGACGCTCGGCCGGGCGGGATCTTCCCGGCAGGGCGTCACAAGAAACGGTCGGCGAGGGAGGTGGCGCTGCGGGCGCGCCGCCGAGTTCCTTGCTCGCTCACGGGATGAGCGGAATACTACGCGCCCTCCCCCAGGCGGGAGGACGCCGAGCGCACCCGTGTCGTCTTCCAGTCACAGCCTCCAGGTCCGCCGTGCGGGGGCTCCCAGACCGACCGCCGATCCCCTGCTTGCCAGGGGCGGGGGAGCGAGGGCATGAGGTCTGCACTCGCCCTCAGCGGCCTGCTGGCGGCCATCTGGCTCCTGGCGTCCGGGCACTACTCGCCGCTCATGCTGAGCTTCGGCGGGGCTTCGTGTCTGCTGGTCGTCGCCCTCTCCATGCGCATGCGCATCGTCGACGAGGAGGCCTTGCCCGTGCGCATGATCCCGCGTGCCCTGGTCTACTCCCCTTGGCTCGTCAAGGAAGTGCTGCTCGCCAACCTGGACGTGGCGCGGCGCATCCTGTCCCCGCGCGCGTCGATCAGTCCGCGCATCGTGCGCGTGACGCCGAGCCAGAAGACCGACCTCGGGCGCGTCCTCTACGCCAACTCGATCACCCTCACTCCTGGGACCGTGTCGATCCTCGTAGATGCGAGTGCGATCACGGTCCACGCCATCACGCGCGAGGCGGCTGAGTCCCTGGAGACGGGCGAGATGGACCGGCGCGTGACCCGCCTGGAGGGTGAAGGCTGATGTTCGCCGCGGCGATGGCGGCCCTGCTCGCCTGCATGGCGCTCTCGCTCGTGCGCTCGGTCCTGGGGCCGACGGTCTTCGACCGCGTCCTGGCGCTCAACAGCTTTGGCACCAAGACCGTGCTCCTGATCGCCGTCCTGGGCTTCTTGACCGGCCGACCGGACTTTCTCGATCTGGCCCTGGTCTACGGCCTGATGAACTTCATCGGGACCATCGCCGTCATGAAGTTCACCCGCTTCGGAGACCTGGCGGGCATGGAGCACGACCTCGACGACGACTCTGCCGAGGGAGCCGGCCGATGAACTTCGTCCTGGAGATTGCGAGCTGGTGCTTCCTCCTCTCGGGCAGCCTGGTGGTCCTGATCGGCGCCATCGGTCTGCTGCGCCTACCGGATTTCTACACGCGCATCCACGCCGCGGGGATGACCGACACCCTGGGCGTCTGGTTGCTCCTGCTCGGGCTCGCGTGCCAGGCGGGCTGGGGCATGGTGCTCATCAAACTGGCGATGCTGGGGGCCTTCTGCCTCCTGACGAGCCCGCTCTCGAGCCACGCCCTGGCCAAGGCCGCCTGGCTGCGGGGGCTGCGGCCCGTGACCGGGGAGGGAGGCGACGATCATCGTGGCTGACCTGATCCACCTGGTGCTGTTCACCTTGCTGGCGACCGTGGCCCTGGCCATCATCCGCCTGCACGACCTGTTCGCGGCGGTGATGCTGGCGGGCGTCTTCTCGCTCCTATCGGCCGCTCTGTTCACGGTCATGGACGCGGTGGACGTGGCCTTCACCGAGGCCGCCGTGGGAGCGGGGATCTCGACCATCCTGATGCTCGGCACCCTGGCGCTGACCGACAGCGAGGAGAAGCCCGAATTCAACCGGCGACGGCCCCTGGCGCTGGTGGCGGTCTGCCTGGCCGGGGCGGCGTTCTTCTACGGCACCCTCGACATGCCCGCCTACGGCGATCCGACTGCGCCCATCCACGGGCACCCGATCATCGAGCGCTACATGGAGACCTCCCTGGAGGAGATCCAGATCCCCAACATCGTGACCTCCGTGCTGGCTTCTTACCGCGGCTACGACACCTTCGGCGAGACGACAGTCGTCTTTACGGCGGCCATCGGCGTGATGCTCGGCCTGGGTGCCGGTCGCCGGCGGCGCAAGGTGCTGGGTCGCGGGGAAGTGGACGGCCGGGAGCCCGACACCGTGCCCGCTTCCTGGCAGTCGGTGGGGCCGGAGGTCGGTGGGGACGAGGAGCAGAACTCGTGACCCGCCACGTCATCCTGCGCGCCCTCGCGAAGCTGTTGATCCCCTGCATCATGCTCTTCGCGCTCTACGTGCAGTTCCACGGCGACTACGGCCCCGGCGGCGGTTTCCAGGCCGGGGTGATCTTCGCGGCGGCCATCATCCTCTACGCCCTGATCTTCGGCCTCGACGAGGCTCGCAGGGCATTCACGCCGCGCGCGATGGAGATCGGCGTGGCCGCCGGGGTGCTGCTCTACGGTTGCACCGGCCTGGCCTCGATGGTGCTGGGAGCGAACTTCCTCGACTACAGCGCCCTGGCCCACGACCCGGTCCACGGCCAGCACTACGGGATCCTGCTGGTGGAGCTGGGAGTGGGTATCACGGTCACGACCGTGATGGTGACGCTCTTCTACCAGTTCGCCGGACGGAGGCGCGTCGAGTGAGCGCCAGCCATTACCAGTACTGGATCGTGGCCGTGCTGATGATGACGGGGCTCTACGTCGTCATCGCCAAGGGCAACATGATCAAGAAGATCATCGGTCTGAACCTGTTTCAGGTCTCGGTGATCCTGTTCTACGTCAGCATGGGCAAGGTCGAGGGCGGGACCGCGCCGATCGTCGCCGAGGGCTTCGAGGTCTACTCGAACCCTGTCCCGCACGTGCTGATGCTGACCGCCATCGTCGTGGGCGTGGCGACCACCGCCCTGGCTCTCTCCCTGGTCGTGCGCATCCACGAGGCCTACGGAACGGTGGAGGAGGACGAGGTCCTCGCCATGGAGGACGATGTCAGGGAAGGCGATGCCATGGAGGGCGATGGCTGATGGGCGCCCACCTCCCCGCCTTGCAGGTCATCATTCCGCTGCTGGCGGCGCCCCTGTGCGTCCTGGTGCGCGGGGCGCGCGCCGCGTGGCTGGTGGCCGTCGCCGCCAGCTGGTCCGCCCTGGCCGTGGCGGTGTGCCTGCTGCAGCGCGTGCTCGCCTCGGGAGAGCCGATCTCCTACCACCTCGGGGGCCACGCACCGCCGCACGGGATCGAACTGCGAGTGGACGCCCTGAACGCCTTTGTGCTCCTGATCGTGACCGGCGTCAGCGCCGTCGTCGTGAGCGCGTCGCGCGGCAGCCTGAAGAGCGAGATGGCGCCCGAGCGGCATTACCTGTATTTCGCCGCGACCCTGCTGTGCATGACCGGCCTGCTCGGCATGACCGTCACCGCCGATACCTTCAACGTCTTCGTGTTCCTCGAGATCTCGTCTCTCTCGGCCTACTCGCTGATCTCCATGGGGCGCACGCGGCGCGCCCTGACGGCGGCCTATCAGTACCTCGTGATGGGCACCCTCGGCGGCACGTTCATCCTGCTCGGGATCGGCCTGCTCTACATGGCCACGGGCTCGTTGAACATGGCCGACCTCGCCGAGCGCCTGACGGGCATGGAATCCAACCGCACCGTGCAGGCGGCCCTGGCCTTCCTCGTGCTCGGCGCGAGCATAAAGCTGGCCCTCTTCCCGCTCCACGTCTGGCTGCCGAACGCCTACGCCTACGCGCCGGCGATGGTCACCGCCTTCCTGGCGGCGACCGCCACCAAGGTCGCCTTCTATGTGCTCGTGCGCTTCCTCTTTGGCGTGTTCGGCACCGACTTCGCCTTCGATGCGATGCACCTCGACCGGGTACTGATGCCCCTGGCTCTGCTGGCGATGTTCAGCGCGTCGACCGTCGCCATCTTCCAGCGCGACCTCAAGCGCATGCTGGCCTACTCGAGCGTGGCGCAGATCGGCTACATGGTCCTCGGGCTCTCATTCGCCAGCGAGCTCGGGTTGACGGGCGGCATCGTGCACCTGTTCAATCACGCGGTCATCAAGAGCTGCCTGTTCCTCGTCATGGCCGCCGTCGCCCTGGGAGTGGGGTCCACGAACATCGATGACCTGCGCGGGATCGGGCGCCGCATGCCGTTCACCATGGCGGCCTTCATCGTCGGCGGTCTGAGCCTGATCGGCGTGCCGCTGACCGTCGGATTCGTCAGCAAGTGGACCCTGGTGCGGGCCGCCCTCGAGGCGGACTTGTGGCCCGTGGCGGCGTTGATCCTGGGCAGCTCCCTGCTGGCGGTCGTCTACGTCTGGCGCGTGGTCGAGGTGGCCTACTTCCAGGAGGCTCCCGCAGACGCGCCGGCGGTGCGCCCGGCGCCGGTGAGCCTGGTGCTCTCGGCCTGGGTCCTGGCGGCGGCGTCGATCTACTTCGGCATCTTCACGGCCACCACCGCGGGCGTCGCCGGACGGGCGGCGCGCATGCTGCTGGAGGTGGGCTCGTGAGTCCCGTGACGGCCATCGGCTGGTGCGTCCTCTGGCCGCTGCTCGGCGCCCTGGCCGTGGGGGTGTGTGGCGAGCGCCGCCGCAACCTGCGCGAGGCCTGCAGCCTGCTGACCGCGATCAGCCTGTTCGCCGTCGTCGCCGGGGTGATCCTGCCGGCGGTCTCGGCGGGCGGTCGGCCGCGCCTGGAGGTCTGGGAGGTGATGGACGGCGTGAGCCTGGCCTTCGAGGTCGAACCCCTCGGCATGGTCTTCGCCTTGCTGGCTTCGGGGCTGTGGATCATCACGACGCTCTACGCCATCGGCTACATGCGCGGCCATGGCGAACAGAACCAGACGCGCTTCTACGTCTGCTTCGCCCTGGCCATCGCGGGCGCCCTGGGGGTGGCCTTCGCCGCCAACCTCTTCACCCTCTTCGTCTTCTACGAGGCGATCACCCTCTCGACCTATCCGCTCGTCACCCACCAGGGCACGGAGGCGGCCAAGCGCGCCGGGCGCGTCTACCTGGGCATCCTGATGGGGACCTCGGTGGCCTTTCTGTTGCTGGCCCTGATCTGGACCCACAGCCTGGCGGGCACCACGGAGTTCACCCCCGGGGGGATCCTGGCGGGCAAGGCGAGTGACGGACTGCTGGCCGTGTTGTTGGCGCTGTTCGTCTTCGGTTCCGCCAAGGCCGCGCTGATGCCCTTCCATCGCTGGCTGCCGGCCGCGATGGTGGCACCCACGCCGGTCAGCGCCCTGCTGCACGCCGTGGCGGTCGTCAAGGCGGGCGTCTTCACGGTCATGAAGGTGGTCGTGTACATCTTCGGCATCGACCTGCTCAGCGCCAGCGGAGCAGCCGAGATGCTGGTCTGGGTCGCGGCCGGGACGATCCTGATCGCCTCCTGCGTGGCGCTCACCAAGGACAACCTCAAGGCGCGCCTGGCCTACTCGACCATCAGCCAGCTGGCCTACATCGTGCTGGGAGCGGTCCTGGCGACCGAGCGGGCGGTGATCGGCGGCGGCATGCACATCGTCATGCACGCCTTCGGCAAGATCACGCTCTTCTTCTGCGCCGGGGCGATCTTGGTCGGTGCCCATGTGAGCGACATCAGCCGGATGCGCGGCCTCGGCCGGCGCATGCCCTTCACCATGCTGGCCTTCGGCGTCGGCTCGTTGAGTGTGATCGGCCTGCCGCCCCTGGGGGGCTCGTGGAGCAAGTGGAACCTGGCCCTGGGCGCGGCGGACGCCGGACAGAAGGTGATCCTGGGGGTGCTGATGGTGAGCTCCCTGCTCTCCGTCGCGTACCTGATGCCCGTGGTGGGCCGGGCGTTCTTCTCCGCGCCCTCGGACGAGGTGGACGACGGGGGCGGACACGACAACGGCGGAGAGGCGCCCCTGCTCTGCGTCCTGCCGCCGGTGCTGACGGCCCTGGGATGCGTCGCCCTGTTCTTCTTCGCCGGTGAGTTGCAGGAGCTGCTGGAAGGGATCGCCCTGCGATGAGCGACGGCGAGAAACGACGCCTGTTCGACGAGCCGCGCAACGTCGACCGGCTCTTCTGGGGGCTGGCCGCGGTGTGCGGCGCGCTGGTCGTGATCGAGCTCGTCGTCGGCCGCCACGCGGAGTTCAGCTGGGAGGGCTGGCCGGGGTTCTACGGCGTCTTCGGCTTCGCGATCTTCTTCACGGTCGTCCTGATCGGCAAGCGCCTGCGCCGATTCCTGAGGCGCGAGGAGGACTACTATGACCGCTAGCGCCGCGCTCGAGGCCCTGGCGCTCCTCCCGCCCGGGCTGATCCTGGTCCTGGGCGCCCTCGTCCTGCCCTTCTTGCGCGGTCGGGTGCAGGTGTCGCTGACCTTGCTGCTGCCCCTCCTGAGCTTTGCTCACCTGTGCTGCTCAGCGACGGCGCGAGCACGACCCTCGAGGTCCTCGGCGCCTCCCTGACCATCGTCCGCGTCGATCGCCTGAGCCTGATCTTCGGTTACGTCTTCCACATCGCCGCCTTCCTCAGTGCGCTCTACGCCCTGCACGTGCGCGACACGACCCAGCATGTCTCGGCGATGGTCTATGTGGGCAGCGCCGTGGGGGCGGTCTTCGCCGGCGATCTGGTCACGCTCTTCGTCTACTGGGAGCTCTTGGCCGTCTCCTCGGTCTTCTTGATCTGGGCCAGCCGCAACGAGCGCTCCTACCGCGCCGGGATGCGCTACCTCCTGATTCAGATCGGCTCGGGGGTGCTGCTGCTGGCGGGGCTCGTCCTGCACTACCGGGCCACGGGCTCGCTTGAGTTCACGCGCCTGATCGGAGAGGACGGGAGCCTGGCGACGGCTGGGCCCGGCGTGCTCCTGATCCTGGCCGCCTTCGGCATCAAGTGCGCCTTCCCGTTGCTGCACAACTGGCTGCAGGATGCCTATCCCCAGGCGACCGTGACCGGCACGGTCTTCCTGAGCGCCTTCACGACCAAGCTCGCCGTCTACGCCCTCGTGCGCGGCTTCGCGGGCACGGAGGCTCTGATCTGGATCGGAGTGGTGATGACCCTCTTCCCGATCTTCTTCGCCGTGATCGAGAACGACCTGCGCAAGGTCCTGGCCTACAGCCTCAACAACCAGCTGGGCTTCATGGTCGTCGGCGTCGGCGTCGGCACGGAGCTGGCCCTGAACGGCGCCGTGGCCCACGCCTTCGTGCACATCATCTACAAGGGCCTGCTGTTCATGTCGATGGGGGCCGTGCTGTACCGCACCGGGACCATCAAGGCCTCGGAGCTCGGAGGCCTCTACCGATCGATGCCCTGGACGGCGGCCTTCTGCATCGTCGGCGCCATGTCGATCTCGGCCTTCCCGCTCTTCAGCGGCTTCGTGGCCAAGTCCTTGACCCTCGCGGCCGTCGCCGAGGGCCAGCACGTCTGGGTCTGGCTCGGCTTGCTGGCGGCGTCGGCGGGCGTGATGGAGCACTCGGGCATCAAGATCCCGTTCTTCTCGTTCTTCGGGCACGACAGCGGGATTCGCTGCAAGGAGGCGCCGCTGAACATGCTGCTCGCGATGGGGATCGCGGCCTTCCTGTGCATCGCCATCGGCTGCTACCCGGCGCCGCTCTACGCGCTGTTGCCCTTCGAGGTCCACTACGCGCCCTACGCCGATCTGGGGCACTGCCTGACCCAGCTCCAGCTCCTGCTCTTCGCCGCCCTGGCCTTCGGCGTGCTGATGCGCACGCGCCTCTACCCGCAGGAGGTGCCCTCGCTCAACTTGGACAGCGACTGGACCTACCGGCGCCTGATCCCACGCGTGGGTACCGCTTTGGGGGGAGTCGGTGCCGAAGGCCTGGCCGGGTTGAAGGGGCTCGTCGGGCGCTCCCTCGCTCTCGCTCTACGCACGGTCCACCACCTGCACGGCCCCCACGGCGTCCTGGCCCGAACCTGGTCCACGGGCAGCATCGCGCTCTGGGCCATCCTGTGCCTCTTCGCTTACCTGATCCTGGCCTTCACCCGCTGAGGCGGGGCGCGCGTTGCGGAGATTGCCAGCGGCCCTCCCGGACCTGTACACTCCGACCGCCATGCGCCTGACAGAGCTCTTCGCCGTCACGGACCTGCTCGTGGACTTCGAACCCACGGACAAGTGGGACTCGATCACGAGGCTCGTCGACCACCTCAACGCCACCGGTCGCGTGCCGGCTGATAGCCTTGAGGAGGTGCGCGAGGCGGTGATCAACCGCGAACGCTCGATGTCCACCGGCATGGAGCATGGCATCGCGATCCCGCACGCCGCCGTGGACGGTATCGAAACCGTGGCTGCTGCCATGGGCGTCATCCGCCGCGAGGGCGGTCTGGCCTTCGATAGCATTGACGGCCGCCCGGCGCGGCTGGTCGTCCTGCTCGTCATCCCGCGCGCCCAGAAGCTGTTGCACATCCGCACCCTGGCCGATGTGGCGCGCGTGCTCGGCCAGGACTCCGTGCGCGAGGGCCTGCTCGAGGCGACTACCGACGGCGAGGCCTGGTCGGCACTGCGCGAGGGTGAGTTCGAGGTCCGCTAGTTCGGCGCGCAGCGCGCTCGCCCTGGCCGCCCTGCTCTCGGGCGCGGCGGGTCTGGGGCTCGAGGTGTTGCTCGTCTCCCTGAGTGGACCCGCGGTGGGCCACGGACGCGCGGGAGCCCTGGGCGTCGGCGTTTTCATCGCTGCCTGGGCCCTGGGCGCTCACCTGGCCGGTCGAGTCGGTCCGCGCGCGGGGCGGGCCCTGGCGATTGCGGGTCTGGCGCTTGTGGGGGCCTCCCTCGCCGCACCGGCGCTCCTCTTGCGCGCCGGCGAGCAGGCCTGGCCGCAGGCCGCGGCCCTGGCCACGGCAATCGCCTGCATAGCGGCGGTGGCCGTGCCCCAGGGGTTATTCCTTCCGCTTCTGGCGCGCGGCTGGCGAGCGGGCGAGCGGGTCGGCGTGGGGGGCCTGGTGACCGCCGGCCTGACCGGCGCCGTGCTCGGTGCCCAGCTCCTGGGCCACAGCCTGCCCGCGGATCGGGGTCGCCCCGCGGCGGCGGCGGTCGGCGGTGCCCTGGCCCTGGGGGCGGCCCTGGCTGGCGCGTGGGGTCTGCACGCCGCGCGCGGATCGGCGGTAGAGTCCGATGCCCGCGGCGGTGGCTCCCTGGCTCCCTGGATGGCCGGCGCCCTGCTGGCCTTTCTGACCGGCTGGCTGGCGAGCCTTGAGTGGATTGGCCTGCGCCTGGGAGTGCTGTGGCTGGGGGGCATGCAGGTCGCCCTGACCTCAGTCCTGTGCGCTTCTCTACTCGCCCTGGCTCTCGGCGCGGCCCTGATGCCCCTCCTGTGCCCGCGCGGAACGGCGGCCCTGCCGACCCTGCTCGGGGCCTGCGCTCTCGCGCCTCTGTGGATCTGGATCGCGCCGAGGGTTGGAGCCATGGGCGGGCTGGAGGGGATCGCCGCAGCTCTGGTTCTGCTCGGCCCGGCGCTCGTGCCCTTCGGCGCGGCGGTGCCCGTACTGCACCGAGAGGTGCGCGGAGCGAGCGCCGAGCGTCTCTCGGCGCTGCTGGGATGGGAGGCTGTGGGGGCGCTCGTCGGCTTGCCCGTGAGTCATCTCGTGGCGGTTCCCGCCCTGGGCCTGGGCGGGACTCTCGGTCTATGGAGTCTGGCGGCCGGCGGTCTCGCCCTGTGCTTTGTGCGTCGTCACCCGGCCGTCGTGGGCGCCGCGACGACCTGTGCTCTGGGCGCGGGGATCGGCGCCCTGGTCGTGTTGGACGAACCGGCCCTGGCCTCGCCGGCCCTGGCCAACCCGGCCCTGGCCGTCCTCGCCTTCGAGGAGGACCAGCACTTCGCCGTGGCGGTCGTCGACGACGGCCTCTCCGGAGAGCGGACCCTGTTGACCGATGGCTTCAGGGCGGCGGGGACTGGCCGTGACTACCTGTACATGCGCGTGCTCGGTCACCTGCCGCTGCTCTTGCACCCCGCTCCGAAGCGCGTGGCGGTGCTGGCGCTGGGGACCGGGACGAGCGCCGGAGCGGTCGCGCTCCACTCTGCCGTGGAGACGATCGACGTGCTCGAGCTCTCGGCCTCGGTCCGCGACCAGGCGCACTGGTTCGAGGAGGTGAACGGCGGCGTGCTGGGCGATCCGCGCGTGCGCGTCGTCCTTGGGGACGGACGTCGCACCCTCGACGCTCGGCGCGGCGCGTTTGATGTGATCACGATGGAGCCCCTGCTGCCCGACTCCCCTTTCGGGGTCTACCTCTACACGCGCGAGTTCTATCGCTGTGCCAGACGCGCTCTGGCGCCCGGTGGCCTGTTGTGTCAGTGGGTTCCTCCCCACGCCCTCGAGCCGGGGACGTTCGACGCGGTGCTGGACGCCTTCCTGTCCACCTTCGAGTGGTCCGGCGTGTGGCTCTTCGGCACCCAGGTGATCCTCGTCGGTGGCACGCAGCGTCCATCCCTGGAGCGCGTCGCGAACGCGGTCGCGGACGATCACCTCGACGGCGTGCTGGAGGCGCTCGGCATCGACGGCGCCGCCGGTGTCGCCGCGCATTTCGTGGCGGAAGGCTCGGCCTGGCCGGAGAGTGCCCGCCCCCTGCGCGACGCCGATCCCTGGGTCGTCTACCGACCTCGCCGGCGCGGCGCCCTCGTGCTGGGTGACCTGCCCCACAACCTGGCGCGCCTGCGCTCCATCGAGGCGGAGCTTCCAGTCTCCTGGGCGGCTGACTTGTCGGTGGAGGACGAGGCGCGGGTCGCGGGCGGGCGCGCCCTGCGCCGGGCGCGTGAGGCGCAGGGCGCCGAAGAGGCCCTGGCGCGCGGGGTGCTCCTCGATGCGGTCGTCTTGCGCGACGGGGAGACCGAGCTGGCCCGCGCCCGCGCCCTCGACCCTGACGCCCCGGGCCTGGCCCTGCTCGAGGAAGAGCGGCGCTTCCTGCGCGCCCTGCGCTCCGGCGTCAGCCTCCTGCGCGACCGCTCCGTCTCCACGGCGCGCGACGCCCTGGCCGAGTTGCTCGTGGCGGCCGAGCTGCGCGATGAGCGGGCTGACGTCCACCTCTACCTGGCGGTGGCCCTCGAGCGCGTCGGCAGCTCGGCGGCCGGCGCGGCCTTGCGCACCGCGCTCGATCTGTGCCCGAACCTGGCCCGCACGGCCCCCGGCCGGCGTGCGGTCGAGCTTGGTCTGGACCTCGGCGTGCATCCCTGAGCGTGGGCGCTATCCTGGCGCACATGAGTCGCATCGGTCGCTCCTCCGCGCGTCGTTTCCTGTCGATGGTCGTCGCCCTGGGCTGCTGCGCCTGGGCCGCTGTCGGTTCGGCGCCCGGGCAGGGCGAGGGTGAGCCGGTGCACGCGGGGACGGACAGCGCGGTCGATCTGCGCGCGCCGGCCGAGCGCGACGGCTTCAGCTTCGTCGTCTTCGGGGATCGGACCGGGGGACCGCCCGAGGGCATCTCCGTGCTCGAGGAGGGCGTGCGCATGGCGAACCGCCTCGACCCGGACTTCGTCATGACCGTCGGCGACATGATCCAGGGCTATAACGAGGCGCCCGAGTGGCTGACGCAGATGCACGAGTACCAGGGCGTGATGGCTGACCTGCGGGCGCCCTGGTACCCGGTGCTCGGCAACCACGACGTCTACGCCCGCGGTCGCCCGCCGGGAGGGCACAAGGAGCTCTACAAGCGCCACTTCGGGCCGCTCTACTACTCGTTCGACTACCGATGGGCGCACATCGTGTGTCTGTCGAGCGACGAGGCCCAATCGTTCCGGAACCCCTCCGTCAACCAGAACATGAGCTCCGAGCAGCTCGACTGGCTGCGCGCCGACCTCGAGGCGAGCGAAGCCGAGCAGGTGTTCGTGTTCTTGCATCACCCGCGCTGGACCGGCTCCTACGACGGCTGCAACTGGCCTGAAGTGCATGAGGTCCTCGTGGCCGACGGGCGCTGTACGGCCGTCTTCGCCGGACACACGCACCGGTGGGTGGACTATGGCGTGCGCGACGGCATCCGCTATCTCGTCCTCGGGCGTACCGGCGGCGCGGCGGGAACTCTGCTCGAGAGCTCCTCGATGCACGTCGTGACCCATGTGCGTGCCCGGCGGGAGGGGATCACTCTGGGCGTGATGCAGACCGGCTCGCTTTTCGGCGGGGACATGGTGAGCGCCGACGAGCTACGCGAGATGGGGCGCCTGAGTCAGGGCGGGTGGCTCTCCGTGGAGGGCAGCCTGTCGGCCTTCGACCTGCGCAAGGGCGCTCTCCCTCTGCGCCTGACGGTGACCAATCCGACGGGCCGGGAGGTCGGCTGGGCGCTGGCGCGCCCCAATCCTTCGTCGTTCTGGAGAGTCTCCCTTGCAGGCGACGGTGGACCGCTCGGCGGGAGGCTCGCCCCAGGCGCGTCCGCGAACCTCTCCATCTCAGTCCGTCCCCTGACGAGCTTCGAGGGCGTTGTGCCTCCGGATCACCCCGCGCTCTTGGCCACATCGCGGCCGCTGCCGGAGGCTGAATTGGAGCTGACCTACTCTCTGGGGAGCGGCCTGGAGCAGACCTTCCAGGCCGTCCGCAGGCTTCCGATATCGCCGCCGGGGCTCTCGGGCGAGACGGGCAGCGCTCCGGCTGGAGAGGGTCGGGTGCTCGAGCTCGACGGAGCGAGTGCCCTGCGCGTGGACCTAGACGAGGACCTCGATCAACTTACCGTGGAGTGCTGGGTCAGGGGTCCCGCGCCCAAGGAGCGCGCAGGGCTCGTGTGCAGGACCGAGCAGTCGGGGTTTGGGATCTTCTGGAGGGATTCCGGGGGAGAGTCTGCTGTCCCGCGCGGCATGGTGTACGTCGAGGGCCGCGAGGGGGGAGGAGCAGGATACGCCGTGGCCGGAGCCTCCGAGCCCTGGGAGTTCGGCGAGTGGACGCACCTGGCTCTCTCGCACGACGGCAGCCGTGTGCGCTTCTTCGTCAATGGAACCCTCACTGGCGAGGCCGCCGGTGGAGAGGCCTTCTCGAACGGCCTGCCGCTGTTCATCGGCGCCGATACGGACGGGCAGGCGAACCCCGTGAGTTTCTTTGAGGGGCAGGTGGACGAGGTGCGCGTCTCGCGTCGGGCCCGTTACCGATGGCCCTTCCAACCCAGCCGGATCCTGGAGCGCGACGTCGACACGGTGCTGCTCCTGCATCTCGACCGGCAGGTAGGGGGCTTTCACCCCGACGACTCGGGCGGAGCCAGGCACGCCTGGCCCGTCGGTTCGCCGCGTCTGGTGCGCGCCCAGCGCTGAGGGTGCCCGTCAGGCCCACTCGTCGATTCGCGCTGCAATGCAGCCGCTGATGTGCTCCGCGCAGTGCTGGTAGTCGTGCAGGCTGCCGCCGATTGGATCGGGGATGTCCTCTCCGTCGGAGTCGAGCAGTTCGATCGTCGCCTTCCCGGTGCGCCCCAGGAGCAGGCGCAGGGCGTCGACGTGGGCGCGCGTCATGCAGTAGATGCGTTGCAAGTCAGCGACCTCATTGGCGTGGACACCGCGTGAACAGTGGTCCGCGATGTCGATCCCGCGCACGCGGCAGGCCTCGACGGCGTGCGACGAGGCAGGGGCGCCGTCGCCTGCGAAGACACCCATCGATCGCAGGTGGAAGCCGAACTCCGCCAGATGCTCGACCTCGGTCTCCAGGCGTCGGGCGATGGCCCAACCCGCCAGGCCCTCGGCCATCGGACTGCGGCAGGTGTTGCCGGTGCAGGCTAGCCCGATGCGCAGGCCCGCGGCGCGCCGCAGACCATCGAGGTCGTGTGGGCCCTCCCGCAGGAGCTCGAAGTGGCTGCGACCCAGGCGCAGGACGCTCGACGCTGCTCCGCCGCGGGCCGGCCCCGCGTCCACCAGCAGATCAATCCCAGTGCCCGTCGCGCTCGCCGCGGCGTCGGCGTCGCTGGCGGGGGAGGCGCCGCGCGGGTTGGCGCTCGTCATCACGACCGGGAAGTCGAGCCCGGCCAGAAGGCTTCCGGTCAGGGCGTGGGAGACGCAGCGTACACCGGTCCAGCCGTCGCGGGCGGCGCGCTCGAGGCCGGGGGGGACACCGGGCAGGACGAGGGTCAGGGGCCCCGGCCAGCAGCTCTCGGTCAGGCGGCGCGCCAGGCCCGAGGGGGCGTCGAAGCGCTCGAGGGCCTGCGCGTCGCCCACGTGCCAGGTCCAGCCCTGATCCCGAGGCCGGCATTTGAGGACCGAGAGGGCTTGCATGGCCCGCTCGCTGTCGGCCCGTGCGGCGATCCCGTAGACGGTCTCGGTCGGCAGGACGACCAGGGAGCCTTCCGACAGCGCCGCCGCCACGCGCCCGCGCAGGGCGGCGCTCGGCTCGCTGTTGGGGGCCGTGACGCGCTGTGGGCCGGAAGAGGAGGACGAGGACATGGGGAGCGGGCGGAACGCTTGCTAGCCTATCCGGCGCCCTCGTCCAACCCAAGACGGGGGCGTCCCCATGCAGGCGGAAGAGAGCGCAGAAGAGAACCGTACGCCGTCCGGCCCCCAGGATCAGCTGGCGTTCCTCTCGCGCCTGGCCGGCGGGCTGGCGCACGAGGTGAAGAATCCTCTCTCGACCATGTCGATCAACCTGGCCCTGCTCGAGGAGGAGTGGGGCCGGTCGCGCGATCCCGAGCGGGCTGAACCGAGCGCGCGTGAGAAGCGCTGCGTGAAGCGCCTCCAGACCCTGCAGGGCGAGGTGCGTCGACTCGAGAACATCGTCGACGACTTCCTGCGCTACGCGCGCGGAGGCGTGATCAATCGTTCGCCTTGCGACCTGCCGGGGCTACTGCGCGAGGTTCTGGAGTTCTCGGCCACGGAGGACGAGCAGCTGGGCATCCTCCACCACCTCGAACTCCCCAGCTCCCTGCCGTTGGTGATGCTCGATGAAGGCATGTTTCGACAAGCGCTGATGAACCTGGTCGTGAACGGGCGCCAGGCCATGCCCTCGGGTGGGGAGCTGATCGTGCGCGTCAAGCGCCAGGGAAACTTCGCCGAGCTCTCGCTGACCGACACGGGCGTCGGCATGAGCGAGGAGGATCTGGAGCGCTGCTTCGACATCTACTGGTCCACCAAGCGCGACGGCTCAGGCCTCGGCCTGGCGACCGTGCGCCGCATCATCGAAGAACACGACGGGACGATCGCGGTCGTCTCCGAACGAGGCCGGGGCACGAGCTTCTCGATCGTCCTGCCCCTGGTGGTGGAGATCACCGGGACGGCCGGCGGCGAGACGGCGGGGGAGGAGGAAGGGTGAGCGACCGGAACACGATCCGCGTGCTGGTGATCGATGACGACGAGGCCCACGCGGAGGCCCTCGCGGACGGCATGGCCCTCGACGACCACGAGTGCACCGTGGCCCTCTCGGGAGACGCGGGGGTGGAGCTGCTCTCGGAGCGGACTTTTGACGCGGTCCTGACCGACCTGGTGATGCACGATCGCTCGGGCCTGGAGGTGCTGCGCGAGAGTCGGCGCCTGCAGCCCGATGCGGTGGTGCTCGTGATCACCGGGCACGCGTCGGTCGAAACGGCCGTGGAGGCCATGCAGAGCGGGGCCGCGGACTACCTGACCAAGCCCGTCAATCTCCAGGAGCTGCGCACCAAGCTGCCGCGCGCCGTGGCGGCGGTGCGCGATCGGCAGGCGAACATCGAACTGCGGAGGCAGCTCGACAAGCGCTTCGGCTTCGAGGCCATCATCGGCCATTCGCCGCCCATGCAGCGCGTCTTCGATCTGTTGCGACAGGTCAGCGCGACCCACGCCACGGTCTTGATCCTGGGCGAGAGCGGCACGGGCAAGGAGCTCGTGGCCCAGGCCGTGCACCAGAACAGCCCGCGCAAGGACGGCCCCTTCGTGGCGGTCAACTGCGCTGCCATGAGCGAGGGCCTGATCGAGTCCGAGCTGTTCGGACACGTCAAGGGTGCGTTCACCGGCGCGTTCTCCGGCAAGGAGGGCCGCCTCGTGTACGCCGACGGAGGCACGCTCTTTCTCGACGAGGTCGGTGACATGCCCCTCGAGACCCAGGCCAAGCTGCTGCGCGTCCTGGAGACGCGCGAGGTCGTGCCCGTCGGCGGCAATGAGCCGCGTAAGGTGGACATCCGGCTGGTGGCGGCCACGAATCGCGACCTCAACGCCCTGGTGGCCGAGGGCGCGTTCCGCGAGGACCTGCTCTTTCGCCTGCGCGTGATTGCCGTCGACCTCCCGGCCCTGCGCGATCGGCCGGGGGACGTTCCGCTCCTGATCGATCACTTCATCGGAGAGCTCAACGAGGAGCACGAACGCTCCGTGCGCGGCATCACGCCCGAGGCGCGAGCGATTCTGGTGCGTTACTCGTGGCCTGGTAACGTGCGTGAGCTGCGCAACGCCGTGGAGAACATGGTCGTCCTTGCCGGGGGCGATGTGCTCGACGTGGGCGACCTGCCGTACACCCTCGATGAGAGCGGCGGTCAGCGCTTGGGCGCGACGGGCTACGCCCTCGCAGGCCGCTCCCTGGCCGAGGTGGAGCGGGCCTTGATCGAGGAGAACCTGGCCCTGATGGAGGGCAACCGGGAGAAGACTGCGCGCGTGCTCGGCATGGGCGAGCGCACCCTCTATCGCAAGCTCAAGGAGTACGGCCTGGGTTGAAGGGGGGAGCCCCGCGGGCGTGGGATCCGGGCGGCTGCCAATGCGGCAGCGGATCTCCGGGGGGCGCAAGGCGGCTGCCAATATGGCACGCCTCCTGAGCAGGCAGAGTGATGTAAAGGACTGTGATTACTGTAGTTGCACTTCGAGCGGGCTCTGGCACGCCGTTTGGTTTCCTGTCGTCCGTATCGCCACACCGACCGGACCTGGAGAGGCAACTTCATGAGCAAGAAGAAGATCATCGGCATCGACCTTGGCACCACCAATTCGGTGGTGGCGGTGATGGAGGGCGGCGAGCCCACCGTCATCACCAACGCGGAAGGCCTGCGCACCACGCCGTCGGTGGTGGCGTTCACCGGCGACACGCGCCTGGTGGGTTCGGCGGCCCGGCGTCAGGCGGTGACCAACCCCACGCGCACGGTCTCCTCCATCAAGCGCTTCATGGGGCGCCGCCACAGCGAGGTCGGCACGGAGGAGAAGGAGGTCGTCTACCACCTGGTCGGCGGCCCCGACGAGCTGGTCAAGGTGGAGATGGACGGCGATCAATTCACGCCGCCGGAGCTGAGCGCCATGGTGCTCCAGCACCTCAAGGAGGCCGCCGAGGCCTACCTGGGCGAGAGCGTCGAGCGCGCGGTGGTCACTGTCCCGGCCTACTTCAACGACGC
>MPMD02460715.1_pt1 | contig 20397 bp, 14 predicted proteins | sample 1617291 | NCBI WGS metagenome assembly MPMD02 (sample SAMN05944810, study PRJNA350692) | marine metagenome | biome: marine; feature: ODZ; material: water; isolation source: 120 m water sample filtered on 30 um supor filter | place: Pacific Ocean | collected 2012-04-09 | depth 120m m | reverse complement strand
TAATCTTTGTGGCGCTAATCTTTGTGGCGCTAATCTTTGTGGCGCTAATCTTTGTGGCGCTAATCTTTGTGGCGCTAATCTTTGTGGCGCTACAGCAGAAACCCTTGCTGCATAGCGATTGTCAAAAACATGGCCTCTCGTCCTTTGGCCAACGTCCGGTTCTCCTCCAGGAGGGGGTTCTTATTCGTCCAGAACCTCGACGTGGGCAACGACCTTTAAAGGTTGTGCTTCTGGGATCGACGTGTTGCTGTCCGGACCGGCGTCTGTCGTTATCTGAATCGTCTCAATAATCTTTCCGGTCGAGTCGTTGGCCGTGAAGGTTACCGGTATGATGTGAAGTTTGCGTTGCTGCTCACCGGGTGCGAATTTGAAGCAGTCGATCGCCTCCGCAGAGCCTTCTTTCTGCTGTTCACAGGCAACGTCCAATATCCGAAAAGGAGAAGTGCCCCGGACGACGAGTTGCTTTGTAACCGACTCACCAGGACGCACGACCCCTAAATGTAAGGACGTAGGGCTAACGCTCACCGAAGGAACCACGTTCGCCTCTACTGTAATCGGAATGTACTGATGCGACTGGTCATTGGTTACCAACGTCAGTTGATCCTTGATATAGCCGGTCGGAGCAGTTTTTTTCAGGCGTACCTGCATATCGTACTCAACCCGTCCGTTACTTCGGGAAGGCTCTCGCAAACGAACCTCAAAGTTGGCGTTTGCACTACGAACATCGGCAATTTCCCAGTTTTCTCGGCCCGCATACGTAACCGCTACATTCTCTGTAGCACCTTCATCAGCGGGGACCTGTCCAAACTCAATGCGGCCTGGGTTGAAGACAACATCCTGTCGGACAAAACCTTTGACTTGCAAACGAACCTCAGCACTGAAGGGAGGCGCAAATTCAACTGTAATTGTAGCTGCATGGGAACCTTTAAATTTAACTGTGTCAAAGTCGACAATGAGTTCCGCTTCTTCGCCAGTAGCGAGAACCTTCTTTGATAATTTAGGGGCTGTACAACCGCAACTCGATTTTACGGAAGTAATATGAATGTCTTCTTCAAAGCGATTTTTTATTTTGAATCGATACTCTGCTTTTGCGCCTTTGGCAAGATCTCCAAAATCGTACTCTAATTGGTTATCAAACATCCTGTTTGCCCACTCTTCCGCCTGTGCGCAGGAAACTCCCCATACGCCCGTTAGACAAACAAATAACGCAATGTATTTCAGTGCGATGAACTTCACCGTTGCTGTTCCCTCGGTCGCTGCCAAAACATCATCCCCCTCACGCTTTACCTGCACCACGTGACTGCTCCTATCGATACGATCTACCTCTCCCTCATACGTTCGTCAAGAATCGCCTCTTAAGTTTAGATTAGCCCATCGGATGAGTAAAACAAGGTAATCCAGAGCCCACTAGGTAAATCTGTTTTTTCCTTCCACCCCCACTGAAGGTAAATATTTGCTGGCAGTACTAGTTCCGCTATTACTCCGATGTTTCCCAATTGCTTGCTTTCCAGTAGGATATTCGCCACTGGGCATCCGCGGTAGTTGGGTTGGTAAAGTCACGTAGAAAATAATTGCGATATGCTTTACTTCTCTGGCGTTTGCAAAAAAAAATCAACCATGCTCTCACCCATCGCGCGTTCTCTAGTCGCTGTTCTCGCCCTAGGATTATTATACGGGTGCACTAATTTTTGGGCAGGTTTCGATTTCCAATCATTGTTGGCGGGTGAACCATCGACCGGGCAGGCCGAGGCGGATACAAATACCTCTACTTCCGATCGCGACTCGAATAAAAACCAAGCCAGCCAAAAACATCCATTTCCCAACCGCCGCCCTGCGCCGTCACTCGAGAGCAACGAGCAATGGCTCAACACTGCAGGACCTATCGATTTGCGCGATTTGCGCGGCAAATTTGTGCTGCTAGATTTCTGGACATACTGTTGTATTAACTGCATACATATTCTTCCCGAATTGAAAAAGTTGGAGCAGGCTTATCCGAATGAGATCGTCGTCATTGGCGTACATTCAGGAAAATTTGAGGCTGAAAAGGGAGTCGACAACATTCGGCAGGCGATATTGAGATATAATATCGAACACCCGGTCATTAATGATAAAAACCACGTTATCTGGAATCGCTATGGGATCAGGAGTTGGCCCTCGCTCCGCGCTATTGATCCACAAGGCAATCTTATTGGCTCCCACAGTGGTGAAATTAGCTTTGCCGCTTTAAATGGCTTTTTCAGTAAAGCCATCTCTTACTACAAAAAGCGGGGCTTGCTCGATGCCACTCCCCTACGTTTTGATCTTGAGCGACATCACTCTGAACATCAACCGTTACATTTCCCCGGAAAGGTGTTAGCAGATGCGAATTCTAATCGTCTCTACATTAGCGACAGTGGTCATCATCGTATCGTGGTTACCGATCTGGATGGGCAGTGGATAGAAAATATTGGAACGGGCGTGCCGGGCTCGGAAAATGGGGATTTTGATCGGGCCACTTTCAATAGTCCCCAAGGACTCGCTCTTGTTGCCAACAAACTCTACGTGGCAGATACACAAAACCATTTAATTCGAGTCGTCGATCTGAAGCAGCGAAACGTTTCCACCTTAGCCGGTACTGGCGAGCAAAATCGCAGGAGTTGGCCGGGAATGGAACGTATCGAAGTGGGAGTTGGAGGAATCTTAAAAAAATTGCCGAAAAACTGGTCTAGTCCTCCAAAACAATTTCCTCTGGCGAGTCCTTGGGCGTTGCTGGTACACAAGAAATATCTCTACATCGCAATGGCGGGCTCCCATCAAATCTGGCGGATTCCCTTAGAAGAAAATTCCGGGATGGAGGTCTTTGCGGGCAATGGACGCGAAGACATTATCGATGGCATCCGGGTACCAGAAGCACCGCCAATCATTGACGAGCGAGGGTTTGGCCCAAAGTATGCGAGCTTCGCTCAGCCGAGCGGTCTAGCAAGCGATGGAACGACTCTTTACGTGGCGGATAGTGAAGGCAGTGCCATTCGCGCTGTGCCCTTTAGCGACAACAACGTGGATACTATCGTTGGGGCGTCAAATCTGCCCCAGGGTCGTGCACTGTTTAGCTTTGGTGACAAGGACGATAAGGGGGAAGCGGCCCGCTTGCAACATGTGCTCGGCATTGCCGAGCATGATGGCAACCTTTACATCACAGACACCTACAACAACAAAATTAAAAAAATTGGCATCGAAAGCCGCGAGACAACAACCATTGCGGGGAGTGGTAAGCCTGGGAAACAAGATTCGCCAGCTCAATTTGATGAACCGGCGGGGATCAGTTATGCCCGGGGGCACCTCTACGTTGCCGACACCAACAACCACGCCATCCGCGTTATTAATTTAAAAAACAATCAGGTAAAAACCTTGGCAATTCGCGGATTAAAAAATTCCCAGCATGTCGATCCACCAGAACCTCATTTTCCTAACGCCCAGAGAGTCACGCTCGATCCGATTGCCCTTAGGCCGGATGCCGGGAAGATCACACTGTTGGTACATCTTTCACTTCCTCAAGGCTGGAAGCTCAACAACCTGAATCCCATTCGCTACCAAATATCGGAGGAATACCGTGTGGGTTCAATGGCTAAACACATCATGGGTGACATGATAACCCTATCATCTGTTCAGAATCCAAACGAACTAAAAATTGATGTACCTCTATCGTTGGATTCCGGAAACAACAAGATAACCTTGTCACTAACCTGTTATTACTGTCGGAAGGGTGCCGAGGGGCTTTGTAAGGTGGAGAGTGTCATCTGGTCGATTCCAGTTCGGCTATCGGACAGTGCGAAAGACAGCCAGACAGTTTTGCGGCACATGTTGCGCTAAAAAGAGTACTCCGAAGATTGAGCATAGATAATCCATGCAACGAATGGGATGAAGTGCTAACAGACCGCCGGCAAACTTCGGCGCCGGCTACTGCATGTCTCGGAAAAAATCGGCCAGATCTGAATCATCTGTCCCCACAGTACCCTTCTCTTCCTCGTCCCCGGTAGCAATGCCATCAAACATGCCAGAGGGCTTCTCTTCATCATCTGAATCCGGGACAGGAAAATCACCTGCCTCGTCATCGGAACCAGACTCTTTCTCCAAGGAACTAAAATCGAATTTCTCAGCGTCCTCAGCGTCCTCCACGTCCTCTGATTGTTCCTCATCAATTGCTTCAAAATCAAATTCGGAGGCGGTCGCCGATTCTTCGTCTTCCTCACCAAAATCGGACAATGCTTCTGAGCTTTCCCCTTCCTCATCGTTTTCCTCTTCGGGTACAGTTTCCTGTTCGGTGGACGATAATATTGCTCCTGCTTCTAGCCATTCTCTCCAGGAAGCCATTTTTTCGCTTGAAAGACCCGCTGCGCGTTCAATTTCGAGCATCGCCTGTGATTTTGTTTTCGGAAGATGCGCCTCAACAGTCAGTCGCCCATTTTCAAGATACTGAAAACGGACTTCGACAGACGTTTTCGCCGGCAAATCGCCCGGTAATCCCGAGACAACGCATGTTCCGATCTTCGTTGCGTTGCGTCCACTTGCATCGCCACCCTCAATAACATTCACCGCCACCGTTTGTTGATTTTCATCGCGCGTTTTAAAAGTTCCGGAACCTGTTGCGGGTAAGGATGAATTTCGTGGAATCAAAATTTTTCGCCTCGGCATGCCCGTGCTTCCTTCAACTGCCAAAACACCCAAATCGTGAGAGTTAACATTCTTAACCAGCATGTCCGATGGTGTACCGCTATCCTTTGAGAGCAAAACATCGGCATAGATTGCTGCTCCATGTGCTACAGCTTCATCCGGAGAAATAGACCTGTTGATGACAACGCCTGCTTCCGTTTCTAAGGACTCAATAATCATCGGCATGCGAGTCGATCCACCCACGAGCAAAATGCTTGTGATATCAGGCCATGTACGGGAGGCCTCCTTTAACATTTTGCGAACTGTAAATAACGTTCTCTCAACCAAATCTTGTGTCAATTCTTCAAATAGTTCTCGCGTTAAATCAATCCGAAGCCGATTACCCTCATATTCAAAATGAAGCTTATACTGACTTCGTGCTGTGAGCGCCATCTTGGCAACCTCGGAAGATTGCCTTAGCCTTTCTGTCGCAGAACTGTCCTCTTGTGGGTCGACATCAAATTCACTTTTAAAATGCTCGATGACGTGATCAAAAATGCGGCGATCCCAATCGATACCGCCCAGATGAACATCACCGGCAGTTGCAATTGCGGTATAATGACCACCCTCTAAATCCATCAGGGTCGCATCAAAAGTTCCACCGCCCAAATCGTAGACCAGCACTGTCTCTTTTTCAGCATGAGGATTGGCGGCAGGCGAAAACTTTTTATGAACTCCATACGCGAGAGCGGCCGCAGTTGGTTCGTTGATAATGTCCAACACGTTCAATCCAGCTAGCTCTCCCGCATCCTGAGTGGCCTTGCGGCGAGGTTCGTTGAAATAGGCGGGTACCGTAATAACCACATCACGAACTTCCCCTAAAACCAACTCGGCATCTTCCTTGATCTTCCGCAAAATAATAGATTCGACAACTTCTGGAGGTAATGAAATGCCCTGGATCTCTTTTTCATAAAACTGAGATCCAATATCCCTCTTTGCAAACTGGGCAATCAGTTCCGGTTCAAAGGGAGCCGTTCTCGCAGCTTCCTTGCCCACAACAGGGCCCATTTCATCAAAAAATACCACGCTCGGAGTTGTAATACCGCCCTCTGCATTGCGAATCGTCGTCGGGCGACCCTCGTTATCTAAAAATGCAATAACCGAATGAGTCGTGCCTAAATCGATACCAACTGCCGGTACTTTTGTCTCACCCATAAAACCACCTCTGAGAATCTTCTTGTTCCGCACATGAAAAATTACGTGAGGGTCCAAATTGTCTGACGGCCTAGACCACTCTTTAGTATCAATTCTAAATCATTATTGCCTCTTAGAAAACAACCGGTGTTCCCCTCGGAAAGGCTGATTTTCCTGAAATAAGAACAATCTCCCGGGTTCCTTTCTTGAGAAAGTTTTCCGTGTTACTATGGATCATCCTGCTTTCGTTCGTTAATAATCACTGAAGGTTTTCATGGCTCCCGCTGATCTTAGTGCCGCACAAGTCGATCAATACCACAATGATGGTTATCTTCTCCTTTCGGGTTGTTTTGCCCCTGATGAAATTGATCTTTTGCATCGCACCGCTAAGTCGGACCAGGAACTCGGAGAACATGCCTTTGGAAAATCGGATGGTGAGGGAAGGGCTGTACGGCTTTCGCTCTGGAACCATCCGGGCAACGACATTTATGGAATGTTTGCGCGAAGCAGACGCATTGTCGATGTCGCAGAACAATTATTGGGAGACGAGCCCTATCACTACCATACGAAATTGGTGATGAAAGATGCCCGGGTAGGAGGAGCATGGACTTGGCATCAGGATTATGGATACTGGTATTCCAATGGCCTTCTTAGTCCAAATCTAGTCAGTTGTTTTATTGCCATTGATCCAGCAACAAAAGAGAATGGATGTCTGCAAATTATTCCCCGCTCGCACAGCTTGGGGCGTATTGATCATATCCTCTCTGGTGATCAAACAACGGCCGATCCTGATCGCGTGAGCGAAATCCTTAAACGATTTCCTTTGGTTCATGTAGAGATGCAACCGGGCGATGCGGTTTTATTCCATGCAAATCTGTTGCACCGTAGCGATCAAAACCATTCGCAAATCCCCCGCTGGTCGATGGTCTGCTGTTACAATTCAAAATCAAACGCCCCTTACAAAGAATCACATCATCCTGGCTATACCCCACTTTTGCGGGTAGACGATTCAGCCATTCGCGAAATGGGGGTCAAAGGTTTTTCGAAAGAGACTGCTAGTGCGGCTTGGCTGCAAGATGCGTCAAACCAGCAAAACCGGACACTACCGTCAAAATAATCTTGAGGCGTTGCGGCAAGAAGTTCGCACCCAGGGATGATCGCGGGAGCAGGCACGTCCGCCTTGAGTCACGTTCCGGATTTGGCCCGGGCTGTCTTTGTGCCGTAGCCGCGCGAAGGACCAGCTTCTTTCAAGTGCTCAAGCAGAGCGCCTTTGGTGAGCAGTCCTTTAAAGACAATTGGGGGCCGACCATCGGCCGGATAAATCGCGTAAAGTGGCAGGCCGAGACTGCTATGACCCAGCTCCAGCATCAATCGATCAATTTCTGGTGAGTCCGCTGTTTTATCTGCGATGAGACCCACAATCCCATTGTCTCGCATAAAGTTCTCTGTATCTTCCGTCATTAAGGCAACTGCCTCATTCGTTTTGCAGATCAGTCATCCATCGGCCGTAAAGTCTACGAGAACTGTGGTTCCTTGATCGCGATAATCCTCGAGCCTCGCCGTCGAGAAAGGCTGCCAGGAATCGTTCGTTTCCTCGTCTAAGACAACCGCTCCGGTGCCATCCTTTGCTATTCGCTCCGGTCCGGTCAGTTGGGTAAACGAAACGTATCCGATCAAAATCGCCACCGAAAAAGCAATAATCCACGCATAAAGACGATCGCCGAAATTGGCCGTGATGGGTGTGCGATTGGCCCACCAGCAGGCCAGCCAAAGGCCAAACAACAATGCCAGCGTGGGAACAAAAAATCTTTCTGGAATAAATGCGTAGTAAATCCAGACTACGGTAGCCAGGAGTACAAATCCCATGAGGTGTTTGAAGGACTCCATCCAGGCCCCCGGTTTTGGTAAAAACCGAATCCAGGCAGGAAAGATTCCGATGAGGAGAAATGGCAGCGCCATCCCAAATCCCATGGATCCAAAGATCGCATAGGTGATTGCCACTGAATGCTGTTCTGCGGCAAAGGTCAAACCTGTAAACATGAACGGACCAACGCAAGGGGTCGCCAATAGAGTTGTCAAAACGCCTTTAAAGAAAGCGGCTGAGAGGCCTTCCCGCTCAGCGATGGATTGGGCGGAGCCCGAACCGACAAATCCTGGAATCGGTATTTCCCAGATGCCGAGTAGGCTCAGTGCAAAAACGAACACCAGAGCTGCCATCGCAATTCCAAAACGTGGGTCCTGAAATTGCTTGGACCAGGCCAGATCGGCAAACGCAGCAAAAGATGCAAGGACGAGAAAGATCGAAATGAGTCCCAGAGAAAAGGCAAAATTCAATGTAAAAATCCGCAGACGGTCTTCACCTGCCTGCTGGACAAACGACATAACCTTAAGGCCAATGACTGGCAACACGCAGGGCATCACGTTGAGCAATATGCCGGCAATCAGAGCCCATCCCATGTTGATCAGAATGGCAGAGAAGGTTGCTGGGGCGGCCTTGGGAATTACCAAGTCCCATGGTGGCGCAGCAGAGGCGGCCTCGGTGGCTTCCTGATAACTCGACGGCGCAAAGGAAACTGCCGCCGTACCATCAGAGTGGGTTCCGATCGTAACGTTCACATCAAAGCGAGCCGCTTTGGGCGGAGCGCACTGATTTTCGCTACAGGCCATGAATCCGATGAAGCCACTGAGATGATGGTCCCCACGCTCCACTGTGGCGGGAACGTCCAGATCGATCGTCCAGCTAACATCGCCGGGATGAAAATTATCGACGTATTCCGGTAAAGCTTCGCGTGGTTTGCTGATTAACGTTGTGTTTGCCCTCGGGGCTCCTGCCTCCAAACCAGCCCGCTTATCAAGCACAATGAGGGTAGGCCGCGACCGCATCGAGTCGCGAGGCACTCGTTTTTCATACGCATAAACATGCCAGTTATCCGCTAATGTGGCGGTCAATGTAAGCTGTGCCCGATCTCCGGGTGTAAGCTGGCTGGGAGTGATCTGGCCCGTGATAATGACCTGATCAGTTTCGTAGGCATCTGCGTTTGTTACGTTTGTTAAAAGAGTGCTTGTGCCAGAGGCCAAATGAGCCTCGAATGATTGTGAAAAATCGACACACAGATCTTTACAAACTTGGCCTTTTACGTCACCGGATATCACTAGAGTACGAAGACCATCGGGCTGCGTCGGTTCGATAGGAACAGACCAGGTCACCGAGCCTTCATGTTCTTCCACATCGAGGTCTGGCCAGAAGTCGTAATGATGGGCAACCGCGGGAGGGTTGGCCTGAAATGGACCAAGGACACGATACTGATCTGAGGCTGTCAGATTGATCCGCGTTGGTTTGGGGCCTCCTGACTTTTGGGTAATCGAATACATGTGCCACCCGGGCAGGACCTGCGCCGTGATCTGCAGTTCCGCCGGCCGATCGCCTTCGCCGGCAACCACCTCTGCCGTTATCGCAACTCGCTCTCCGGAAGCAGCAAAACCGGTCAAGTCCAGACTCGTATTTTGGCCGCTTGCCACGGAAGAGGTGGTCAGCAAAACAACAAGGGTGAACATCCGTAACATTTGAATTCCCGCCACCGGGTTATTGCTAATTTGATTTGCAAACACAGACAATTCTATGAGTGAAACTCTATGGTGGTCAATGTAACATGTATTGCTCTTTTCACTGGGGTTTATCGGCCAAATCGGCTCCTCCCCCCTAGATAACTTTTGGGGAACCCATTTGACCCAAAAAGGTTGCCTTGCATGCTATCACGCCAAGTCACCATTCTGTTTTTTCTATTCGCTGAGAAATAGCCTTGAGACGGGATTTGATGACTTGCATGTCCTCAAAAGATTTGTTTTCCAGATAAAGCCAGCGGAGCCAATTGAGGCCCGAAAGCAAAGCGGTACTGCGGTCCAAGGGGCCGAGTAAATGTAATTCATTTTTTGTCAGGGAACGTACTTTGGTATAGGCCTCCAGGCCAATGTTCCATTCGACAGTTTTGTCGGCAGCCAGACTCCCCAAAAGTCGGGAGATATCAGTAGCGACCGTATCGGGCCGCGCCGCACCAAAATCGACAATTCCCGAGATTTCATCCTGTTGAAACAAAACATGCTCATGCCAAATATCGCGAATGCATGGCTGGATTGGAACAACCCGGTCACTCGCTTGGCTTAATGCTTCGAACACTAACGTTCGGTGGCAATCGAATGCATTGATGATTTGCTTTCCGATTCGCGATAGACCGGTAGCGGCGAGGGTATCCTGCCTATCGATTGCGGACACCAATCGGTCGCGGTCTTGAGTTTCCCAGGCAGTGAACATTTGCAGCCTCTCCAAAATGGCAGGTGCGGGGTTCAATCGACCGGCAGTCTCTGGAAAATCGGCGCTTGCAACATGGAATCTTGCAAGCGCCTGCATCGACGAGCGCAGCCGCTCATGGGATGGACACTCAGCGTAATTTGCCTTTCCGGGTAACCAAGGCGATATTTCCCAAAGGTGTCCCGCGTGATGGATAAAAGTCGCCTCATTCTCTGGGTGTGGCCGGATCGGTACCGGCACCTTTTGAAAGCCGCGACTATCCGCATGCTGCAACATGCTGTGGATCAATGCAAGCCTGCCCGTCGTGGGATGCGGGACCGGCCAGCGGCGAAGACAGAGTGGGCCGCGCAAGGATGAGAGCCTCCAGAAACATGCTCCGCTGAAGCCGCCCGCATTTCCCAACGGCTCAATATGCTGTGGTGTGCAGTCGGAGGGAAATTTAGATAGTACCGGCTCAAGAATGTCAGAAACTGTCATCACAATTATTTCATGTTCACAAATGCGAGTGACTCAACAATCTGATATCACGAGACACACCGGAAACGTCGAGCGACTTAGAATTTTTGGAACGAACGCCGAGGCCTGAGAAAGTTTTACCACACTTGCAAAACAAACCGCTGCCAACAATGAAAACAATTTAAGCAAAAAAAAGGCCGCCAGCTTCCTCCTTGGAGAAAACCGCAGCCTAATAAACTTTCGGTCCATTGCGACGGTGGAGGTCGCTGCGAGAAAGGCGAGGGTCGGCGGTGCTTTGCACAGCCTTTTGGTGACCCGGGGCCTACGCTAATAGTTAGTCCCTCCGACGGAATTGGTGACCGAAAGATTTGAAGTTCATATTGAAATTGTAGTCTGATTGCAATAGGAATGGGCGGGACGGGGTACAAATTTTTTCTTCGCGCCAGCGCCGAGCGATCCTGACGCTTTTAACATCGACAAAATACGAAAAACTATTCGGTGTAAATTTTCGGCTTTCCGACAAAAATGATATCTACTTTGGCGCGGGGTTTGCTGGAAAGGCTATTGGATTGTCTGGGGCGGTAGCGGCACTATGGGTGCGATTCACCCATACATGCTGGAAATCGAGTGGTAAAGTTACCATTGCGGCCATTGGATTTTTTCCCGACCAAAAACCTGACGGGAAAAATCATCGCCCGGGAAAATAACCGTTCGAAAGCATTTTATAGCTGGCTATCTGATTATCGACCCAGACTCGGTCATAGCCAAGTTGCTCTGCCATAATTTCTGCCGTTTTAAGTGCCGCCTCGTTGGATGCACGGGCATCGAGCAGCAACGAACGGGTTCTCCGGGCGAGCACATCTTCAACCGTTCTGGCCATCTCGTATTTGGTGGCCCAGACAACTTCTGCTTCCTGATAAGGAAGTTTTTCGTGCAGCAAGGAAGCGCGTTTTGGGTTCTCAATAGCAAGTCGCTCGATAGCTGCCGCGTCCGTGCCATAGCAGCGGAGATAATCCTCCTCCGGAAAATCGGCCGACTCGCGTTTCAAATAGCCGTGCAGATGGAGTTGTTCCGTGCGGCAGTTTGTGGGATGGAGTCCAGCAATCTCAATCGCATGCATCATCGTGTCTTCTGCCATTTTTCGATAGGTGGTCCACTTTCCTCCGGCAATCGTCACCAGACCGCTCTGACTCACAAAAACTTCATGGCTGCGCGAAATTGACTTACTGTCACTCGCTTTACCTTCCGGATGTACAAGTGGCCGCTGACCAGCAAAGACGCTCAGAATGTCTGCTTCAGACGGTTCACGATGCATGTAACGACCTGCATTGCGTAAAATAAATGAAATTTCTTCCTGGAGAGCACGGGGTTCCAGTTGTGCATTTTGCATCGGTGTGTCGGTCGTTCCTACAATCACGCGATCGTGCCAGGGAATAACAAAGAGGACGCGACCGTCGTCCGTATGGGGGACCATGATCGCGTTTGCTCCCGGCTGAAAAGAAGCATCCAGTATCAGATGGACACCTTGTGCAGGTTCAATCAGTTCACGCACAGAGGGGTCGTCCAGCTTGCGAATCGTATCAGAAAAAATACCTGTAGCATTGATGACAACTTTGGATTCAATGGTGAACGCTATTCCAGTCTCTCTATCCTCCGTCTGGACGCCGATCACGCGTCCATTATCTTTAACGAGACCCGTGACAGGACAATAATTCGCAATCGCGGCTCCTTCGGTTGCTGCGGTTCTTGCCAGTGTGATAGCCATTCGTGCATCATCAAACTGACCGTCGTGATACATGATGCCACCGAGCAAATGTTCTTGTTCTACATTTGGAATTGCAGCGATTGTCTCCTGGCGATTTAGGTTCTTACTTGGCTCGATATTCAATTTGCCTGCTAGAACATCGTACAGTTTCATACCAATTCCGTAGAAAGGACCTTCCCACCATTTGTATCGAGGGACGACGAAGGCCAGATTACTGACTAGGTGGGGCGCGTTTTGGGCCATAATCCCTCGCTCCCTAAGAGCCTCGGTCACTAATGAAAAATTCATTTGTTCGAGATATCGGACTCCACCGTGAACCAGCTTGGTACTGCGACTTGAAGTGGCTTTGGCAAAGTCGTGCGATTCAAGCAGTGCGGTGCGGTAACCGCGACTCGCGGCGTCGACGGCCACGCCAAGTCCTGTTGCTCCACCGCCAATGATGACTATGTCAAAAGACTCGGAGTTGAGTCGGCCAATCATTTCGTCGCGATTCATCGTCTCACCAGCCGATTTGAACGGCCACCTAAGCGGATACCGCCGGCAGCCCAGATGTGGAAACACCACCAAAAGAACTCGAGGAGCCCCTGCTTGCCAATCGTCTCCCCCGTGCTTCTCAGCATACACATTTTGTACTCAAGCGAGCAGCGATGCGGGAACGCTGCCACCAGCATCGGGTGCGGCAGAAAGTCTCCTCCCTGAGGCCCAAAGGAGGCTGTCAAAATGGCAGTTTCAAGCGGCCCAAAAACCCGACTAGCTCAAAAGCGGCGAATTTGGCAGTCCGGATAAAATCATTTATCTTCTCTAACTGCTTTTCAAAAATGAACTTATGGCGGTTTTCAAAACTTGGCGCGGGGATTGCGTTTAATGGAGCCGTCTTAAGGTCTCGGCCCACAAAAGTGGCAGACCGAAGGTGGCACCAAAAAACCACCAGTGAGTAAACCACCAAAGAGCCTTGCTGCAAAATCTTTAGCGATGGGGGGTCCGCTTTTGCAGGGCGGGAAATGTCCCATCGATGCTTTAATTCATCACTCAATGTTCATCACTCAATGTGACGTGTTTTTACGGAGGTAAATTAAGTCGATGGCTACAGCGACCAAATCAAAGAAGAAGTCGAGTACAAAAATCAATATTCAGCCACTGGGCGATCGCATCGTCCTGGAACGTGAGGATTCCCAAGACACGACAGCCGGTGGAATCGTGTTACCGGAATCAGCCAAAGACAAGCCGGCAAGAGGTATTGTCTTGAGCGTCGGCCCTGGAAAACCGCTGGATGACGGCAGTCGTGGAGAAGTTCAGGTTCAGGTTGGAGACCGCGTGCTGTTTTCTAGTTATGCCGGCGAAAATTTCAAGGTTGATGAACAGGAATTGCTGTTGATGCGTGAAGACGACATCCTGGCTGTGATCGAATAACAATTCACTTAACCGACTTAATTAACTGACCGGCACGTGGTGCTCGGTCCTGCGAAGGAGAATAGAATCCATGTCCAAGATGATCGCATTTGATCAGGAAGCTCGGGATGCCATGCGGCGCGGAGTTTCCAAGCTCGCCCGAGCGGTAAAAGTAACACTCGGACCCAAGGGGCGCAATGTCATTTTGCAGAAAAGCTTCGGCTCACCCACAGTAACAAAAGATGGTGTTACGGTGGCAAAGGAAGTTGACCTTGAGGATGTCTACGAAAACATGGGGGCCCGCATGGTCCGCGAAGTAGCCTCCAAAACGAGTGATGTGGCAGGAGATGGAACGACAACTGCAATCGTCCTTGCAGAGGCGGTCTTCAATGAGGGTTTGAAAGCCGTTGTTGCTGGCGTCAATCCCGTGCAGCTTAAAGCGGGCATCGAAAAAGCAATCGCGGATATTAGTAAAGAGTTGGAAAATTCGTCGATTCAGATCCAGACCAAAAAGGAAATGGCCCAGGTTGGTGCGATTGCCTCCAATAACGACAACGAAATCGGCGAATTGCTTGCCGAGGCAATGGAAAAGGTAGGCAAAGATGGTGTTATCACTGTTGATGAAGGCAAAAGCCTTGCAACCGAAGTGGAATGGGTTGAAGGCATGCAATTTGACCGTGGCTACCTTTCGCCTTACTTTGTCACCGACCCGGCTACGATGACTGCCGATTTGGAAGATTGCTATATTTTGGTCTTTGAGAAAAAAATATCGAATGTCAAAGATCTCGTCCCGGTTTTGGAAGCTGTCGCCAATGCTGGCAAGCCTTTGCTGATTGTTGCTGAGGATGTTGACGGTGAGGCGCTTGCAACCCTTGTCATCAATAAATTGCGTGGCACGTTTACATGCTGTGCCGTTAAGGCACCTGGATACGGGGACCGGCGCAAGGCGATGATGGAAGATCTCGCTATCCTGACCGGGGGCGTGGCTGTCTTTGAAGATTTGGGGATCAAGCTCGACAATTTGCCTATTACCGATCTCGGACAAGCAAAGAAGATCATTGTCGACAAGGATAATTGCACGATCATTGAAGGTGCTGGCAAGAGGCAGGACATCAAATCGCGCATCGACCAAATACGACGAGAAATCGAAAATGCAACGAGTGACTACGACCGCGAAAAGCTTGAGGAGCGGTTGGCGAAATTATCCGGTGGCGTTGCAAAGGTAAACGTCGGTGCGGCGACCGAAAGTGAAATGAAAGAAAAGAAGGCCCGCGTTGAAGATGCGCTACACGCGACGCGCGCTGCTGTGGAGCAAGGCATCTTGCCGGGTGGTGGAGTCGCCTTACTTCGTGCGTCCAAGACTGTTTCTCCTAAAGGTCTTTCTCAGGATGAAGAGGTTGGATACAACATTGTCATCCGTGCGTGCCGAGCTCCGCTGATCTCGATTGCCAACAATGCTGGTGAGGATGGTGGCATTGTTTGTGAGAGAGTTGCCCAAGAAGAGGGAAATAGTGGATACAACGCAGCCACCGACACCTACGAAGATCTAGTCCAGGCGGGCGTGATTGATCCCACCAAGGTTACCCGCACTGCACTGCAAAACGCATCGAGCGTTTCTACGCTACTGTTAACCAGTGATGCGTTGATTGCCGAAAGGCCCAAGGATGATAAAAAGGGCGGCAGTGGCCACGGTGGTGATTATGATATGTACTAAGCGATCCTAGAAAATGAAACGGACATCTGTGTTTTCCGATGTCATTTTTCATAGGCCCCCTGGTCTCTCATGACCTTGGGGCTTTTTTGATTGGCGGGCGACTATTTTGGTAGAATGGGCTGATGGGTTCTCTGATGAGTAAATCTGCTTTTCTTCGGGCCGGTGTTATTCTGCTTGCCTCGATTGTCTTGTTCTCTGTGGCCAAAGGAGACAACGGCAGACGTGAAGCAGTTCAGGAGGATCTGATCCTGATGCAGGGCAAGTGGAAATTAGAAGATTTTGTTTATTATCGCGATGGAAAGGCCGATCGCCTACCAAAAGCACAACGCAGAGGATTGCGCGTGGTTTCAGGAAACCGGTACCGGCTAATACTTCACATTAGGGCGCAAAAAGTTGACGCGAACTATTCGTTCCATTTGTATCCCAATCAAAATCCCAAGGCGTTCGATGTCACACTGCCCGATGGACGGGAAATCAAAGGGATTTATGAGATAAGCACCGATACACTTCGTCGCTGCTACTGCCAACCGGGCCTTGCTCGACCTACACAATTTCAAAGCGGAGATCAGACCTATCAGGTTTGGAAACGGGCTGACGGACCGCCCGCAACGGCAATCAAGGAACAAAAATAATTCATTCCATTCTCTATTCTGCTAACTGCTTGTGGATCGTCGCAATCAGTTCGTCTGGACCCCCGGCCAGTGAGAGCGCAAGAGATTTTCCACTGCGGAGATTCTTGAGTTGGCATGTGCCGCTCTCAAACTCGCGGCTGCCGGCAACAACCGCTAAAGAGTGTCCTCGTCGATCTGCATATTTTAGCTGCTGCCCGATTTTTTTAGGTTCACCATACAATTCCACCCGGAGACCGGCGGCGCGTAAATCGGCCGCCAACTTCAGATAATCGTTGAGTCGCTCGGCATCGAAATAGACCATAAAGACTTCGGCAGGCGTACTCACTTTTTCGACCATGTTGACCTCTTCCATGGCCGCCAACAGGCGATCAAGCCCTAGGGATGCCCCAACTCCTGGCAACGAGGTTCGTGTATACAGTCCAGCCAAATTGTCGTAGCGGCCACCCGAACAAATACTGCCAATATCGGGTAATGCGTCCAGAAATGTTTCATAAATGGTGCCTGTGTAGTAATCCAGACCCCGGGCAATGGAAACATCGAGTCGCACTCGAGAGTTGGGTACACCTGCTGCTTCTAGGGCCGAGACAACCTGGCGAAGCTGCGCCGTTCCCTCAAGGCCGATGGGGCTATCAGCAGTGAGTTTTTCCACTTGATCGAGTATGTCTTCATTCGATCCCGCGAGATCTGAGAGTGCCAATATTTGATTCGCCTGTTTGTGGGTCACGCCACACGCTTCTACCATTTCAGCTTCTGTTCGCTCTCGACCAATTTTGGCAAGCTTGTCTAGCGACCTGAGAATTCCCGTAGCTCGATCTGAGAGGTCAAGAGTTTCTAAAATTCCCGTTAAGATTTTTCGGTTATTAATGCAGATTGTGAAGCGATCGAACCCGATTGCCAGCAGCAAATCATGAATGACTAAAGCGGTTTCAATGTCCGCAACGATACTTTGGGTTCCAATCGTATCAAAATCGCATTGCACAAACTCGCGATAGCGGCCGCGCTGGGTATTTTCGCCCCGCCAGACGGTGGCGATCTGATATCGTTTCAGCGGCGTCCCTAAATCGCCTATATGTTGGGCGGCAAACCGCGCCAGAGGTACGGTCAAATCGAAACGCATTCCTACCCGGCGCCCACCGTGATCTTCAAAGCGGTAGAGTTGCTTGTCTGTTTCCGCTCCACCCTTACCAATCAATATTTCCTCATACTCCAGGGCCGGGGTATCGATTGGCGCGTAGCCATAGGCTTGGTAGATACGCCGCGCTATTCCGATGATCTTCTCTCGAAGGAGCATCGATTCGGGAAGGTGATCACGAAAACCTTTGAGCGTGCGTGGTGGAATCAATGACAACGGCGTCACCTTCGTCTTTAGCCGATCACCGGCATCAATGGTGGCTGCGGACTGCGGATGCTCTCCCCTCTTTTTGTGGGCAATACGGCATCCATATAATCTTTCATTTGCTCGGCTGTCTCCCAATAGTGGTCGTACGTCCAATCGTCCTCATACTCACATTCCTTCGTTGTATAGTCTCGACAAATTTTTGGGCGCTGTGCATATATCCCGCAACGGTTATCACTTCCCAAGTGATCGCACTCATTATGAACCATCAAGTACCAATCCTCGTCTTCGCAGAAGATGGTGGTCTCTCCATGCACCATGTACCAACGGATAAATTCATAATCCTTCCATTTTTCAGGCGTGTCGATCGGTAGCGCAAAATATTTGCAGCATTTGCCAGGACAAAATTCGCAAAGCACTTGATCTGCTGTAATCTCTTTGCGATCAGGTTTCTGTTTCAGCAACACCATCATACACACTACCTCTCGCTATCGTTGACGTAGAAAGCCGAGCAACTCATTTGCTTGGAAAGAAATTGGCAGATAGCCTACCAAAATCAAACGCTATTGGCCAGCCGTCCGTTAGCGACCGTATGTCAATTGGAAGCTTACCTGTTACAATCCGAGAACTGTTTGGGCATTCATAAAGATCCTTCAAATTCATTGCCCGAATTTAGGGATATTCGTCCGCACGGATCGAGAAAAGTCACTTATGCAAATTATTATTACAGCGTTGGGACCCGATCACTGTGGCTTGGCAGATCCGATTATCCACTATGTCACCGGACAAGGTGCCAATATTGCTGAAATCCAGATGTATGATCGTGATGAGGCAAGTCAGTTCGCCATGATGCTGCGAATTCACCTGGAGGCAAGTCAGTATGAGAGTCTTTCGAAGACGATGGCTGAAATTGGCAAGCTCAAGGGGCTGATCATCCGCGTTTGGTCGCCGGAACTCCGAGCCGAGCGTCCACGGCTTGCGATTTGTGTTACCCACCGATCTGAACCGGCGAGAGTCCTCCTACAAAACATTTGTGATGGAAATATCTCTGCCGAGCCAGCGATGATGATTAGTAATCGCAACACCTGCCAAGGTTTGGCGGAGGCCTTTGATATACCCTGGCATTCGATCGGGGACGAACAAGGATGTGCCGATGACGAGAAGATGACCGCTTTGCTGGATACGGGTAATATTGATTACATCGTGCTGGCCCGATACATGCGAATTTTGCCACCGGAGTTTTGCTGGACCTTTGCTGGAGGACGCATTCTCAATCTCCACCATGGACTCTTGCCTGGGTTTCCAGGATTGCGACCCTATCACACCGCTTATTCAAGCAACATGCTGACCTACGGTGCAACCTGCCACTTTATCGTTCCAGAACTGGATGCGGGAAACCAAATTATTTATCAATCAACCTTTGAAGTATCACCCGGCACTAAGCTGGGAGAAGTCATTCATGTCGGAGAGCAGGAAAATGAGCCTCGTTGTCTATTAGAAGGCGTGCGACGAGTTGTCTCGGGTGAAGTCCAACTCCATTTTCATCGTGTGGTTGCGGTCAAACAAATGCAAAACCACTCTTTGTAATGGGAATTCAATTTTGTGTCGGTGGGATTTCTATCTTGTGTTTGATCTCTCCTTTTTCCAGACGCTTCTTCCACCGTTCGGCATACTTGTTACGCTTTTGCTCGGATTGGCGTGGACGGTATTGAGATCCCAATCCGGTAATCCTTTTAAGATTCCAATTGCTCAGTACCCGGTAGTCCAACTCGTCATGATCGAGAAAGCCAACCAACTGTGCCGCTTCACCGTTATTTTGTAGTCCTTCGTCACTATAACCCCAAAACATACGATAAAGCTCGAAGCCGTCATTTCCTCTCAATCGCTCAAGGGTCTCACGCAAGCGTTGCGCGGCCTGAGGGCTACGGACAGCGGTCCCATGGAGCTCCTCGGCATACATGTCCCACGATCGATAAAGCTCTTTTTTTCCAAACGATTCCACTAATGGATCATAATATCCTATGTGCGCACTACAGCGCATTGCCAACTGCTTTATTTCCGAACGTTTCTCCTCTGCCAGTTCTGCCAACCTGATTTTCACGCTGCGGTCGGGAATCACCATCTGCTCAATCCGTGGTTGGGCCCGTCGTTCAAGATCTGTAATCTCAATCCCATCGAGCCATTGTGGCCGGCTGGGGGGAGATTGACTTGATGTTGGATTGGAATCTAAAAAAGACTGTCGCTCACTGGGCGGAATAACTCCATTGGCTTTGTCTGTCTGCCAGCCAACGTTGCCTCCAAGTGCATAAACGTTGATGAAATAGACAAGCGGTTCTTCTGCCGGATCTCTGCCGTTGGTCCTCTTGCGACACACGTCGAGGCCCATCTTCGTCGCTGTCTCGCCCAGAGTAAACGTGATCGTCGTCTGCGGATCCACACGTAAACGCAATTGAGCATTTGGCACATTGGGGCGAATAAGGATTTGTCCACAGTGCATCTTTATTTCTGGGATATCTTCTTCGTCCATATCTAGCAATTCCATCATGGTGCCACCGTTTATTTCAATCGCCATCAAACCAAGGCTAATCTCCGGACGGAATGTGGGTAGGCTAATTAATTGTTGTCCACTTTTGAGCTGGTCTCGGGGTGGAACTCGCCTGAGGCTATCAAAATTATCAGGTGTCGCGAGCAAAATCTGATCCTGCGATAGAAGCCTCCCCATCGGCACCGCTTCCTGGGGCAGTGGAGCATCACCTGCGTTGTCGCCTGTGTTGTCGCCTGTGTTGTCGCTGTCATCGGAGAGCGGTTGCTCGACTGGTTCCGTTGCAGGTTTTGCGGGGCTTTGATCAGGTGTTTGCTTTGGCTCGGCCTTATTGTCGCCATCTGTAGTTTTATTCCCACCCGAAACCGGAGCGACGTTATTTTTTGGATTCTCTGAGTTCTCTGCGGCACCTTCGGAATCTGTTTCAACAACTT
>MPMD02060965.1_pt1 | contig 20419 bp, 14 predicted proteins | sample 1617291 | NCBI WGS metagenome assembly MPMD02 (sample SAMN05944810, study PRJNA350692) | marine metagenome | biome: marine; feature: ODZ; material: water; isolation source: 120 m water sample filtered on 30 um supor filter | place: Pacific Ocean | collected 2012-04-09 | depth 120m m | reverse complement strand
CGATAGTGGTAGCGGAGGAGGGACTTGAACCCCCGACACGCGGATTATGATTCCGCTGCTCTGACCAACTGAGCTACTCCGCCACGAGCGGCGAGGAGACTATACGGGGGGTCGGGAGAGGTCAAGAAGGCGGGGCGAGAGACCATCGCCGTACGCCTGGTGCCTTTTTCTCGGAATCCCGCCACAGCGGGAGAAGAAAGGGCGTTTACCTCCAATGGAAGGGGTCGCACGCGCGACCCCGACCCTCTCGCGATCGTCGATTCGGCCCGAGGGGTGCGGAGAGTAGCTCGCTGAGGAGAGGGGGGCCTTGAGCCCCCGTGAGTTACGGGCGCGTTCACCCGGGGGGGATGGACGCGCCCGGCTCTTTTTGGCCGCGCGCCACAGGCCGCTCGGAATCCCCGGCGCTCAGAATCCCCGGCGCTCAGAGCCCCGATAGGGCGAGCGGTCCCCGGGCACGGCGGGCAGCTACGCCGTGACGCTCCGGATCGAGTGGTAGGAGAGGGTCAGCTCGCGCTCGACACCGGTCTCGGGATCGTAGCCCCGACACGTCTCGAAGGGACGGGAATAGAGGTGCAGGCTCACCGCCGAACGGCCGCCCACGGGACGCACGAGGTGCAGTCCGATCTCGTCGGAGATGAACGCCACCTGGCCCGGCTCGAAGACCTTCACACCCGTCTCGACCAGAGGCCCGCTCCCGGACGGATGACCGTACTGGACCTCCTCGATGCGTCCCTCCAACACCCCCATCCAGCAACGCTGGCCCATGTGGTTGTGGATCGGACTCTCCTGGCCGGGAGACCAGCAGAGAGCGAGCAGCTCATAGCGCTCGTCCTTGAAGATCAGGTTGCGCGTGTACAGGTCCTCGGCGAAGTGGGCAGACGCCTTCCAGTCCACCTCGGATGCAGCGTAGTTTCCGAGCAAGGTAGCGACTCCACCCACCCCTCCATCACGCCGGAACTCGGCCGAGAGGGCCGCGCACAGCAGGTCCAGAGGTTGCCCAGACATCGTTGCTTCGCCGTCCATGAGAAACGAGATGTACCACGAACAGGAGCCAACCTGAGCCTCCGCCCCGCCAGCCGACCGCCACAGCCGACATGGCGATGGTGCGCCTCAGGCACCGGCCACGAGCTCGATCCCGCCGCGCGCGATGGCGAACAGGACACAGGCCGGATGATCCGGACCCGCCGGTCGCCCACGCTCACCACAGGCCACGGGAGAATGCATGCTGCCAGACTCGTAGCGCACGAAGCTCCCCTGACGGTGGACCCCCCGCTCATCGCGATACCCCCCCGCCAAGACGAGCACATCCTCCACATCCAGATGGCGGTGAGCCGGATAGCCGTGCCCCGGTTCCATGCGGATCAGGACCACCGAGTCCCGGGCAGTCCCCGAGCCCGCACCCTCCCCCCCGGACTCCCCGGCCGGCGGGTGCAGGAAGATCAGCGAGATCCCCTCCACACCGGTCGCATGCCAGCCGATAGCGTCGGGGTCGATCTCGATCTGAAGTCCGGGGATCTCCATGGCGTGAGAGTACACCCTGCCCCGGGAGCGCAACGGGCCCCCTCTTCCCAAGCCTGGGAGAACCGTTAGCGAGGAACCGAGAATGGCTCCCACATCCGTAAGGAATCGGGCCATGATCAATACTGCGCAGTTGAGAGCCTTCGGGTGATTGACAGCGCAGCGAGTTCCGCTGGGAGGTGCCGCACTTTGCGAGCGGTGCAGGCACCCGGGAAGCCCGGCGGTTACTCTGCTCTCCCTCGGGCCAGCAACTTCGGTTGCTGGCCCACTTCATTCCCGGGCGGCCCACTCCACCCGGAGCGGGCCGTTCTCAGGAGTCCAGCCCCCCCTCGGCCCCCGAGAACCCCGGGAAGGACCCGTAGCACTGGCCTCCGAGAGTGAAGACCTGCACCCGCTCCCCGTCCGAGTCGATCACGATCACCCGGGCGCGCTCGTCGCAGCGCCCCGCTTCCAGCGCCAGATCGTTGGGCTCGAGAACCGCACCATCCTCGGCTCCGCCTCCGCACAGGCGGGCGAGCAGGCGGCCCGAAGCGTCCAGCAACAGCAAGGCGCTGTGGGCTCCGCCGACGGCCAGCACCAGTCGGCCGTCGGCCAGGGGCGCCAGGGCGCGCGGCTCGAAACGCGCCCCCCCCGCCACGGGCAGGCTGAAATGGAAGTGGAACTCGCCGTCCCGGAACACCTGCACGCGCCCGGCGCCGGTCTCGCAGACCCAGGTCCAGGGCCCCAGGCGCGCCAGACGACGCACGCGCCGAAAGCGCTCGTCGGGCCGCCCGCAGGAGTGCAGCGGGCGCGTGCGGCCGCTACCGAGGTGCAGGAGCTGGACGGCGTTGCGGCGCAGACCGCCCGAGGCGACCAGCAGCTCCTGGCCGTCGTCGCTGCCGACGCTCACCACGTCCACGGGCGCGCCCAGCTCTCCGCGGCGATCATGCCCGGCGCTCCCCCCCACCGTCGCCACCTCGACGCCGAAGAGGGTGAAGCCGCGCAGAACGTTCGCGCCGGCGTCGGCGATCCACAGGCGATGGTCGTCGTCCACAGCCAGACCGGAGACCGCGGCGCGCCCCCCGTCCGGCGCCCGGAAGTGGAAGCCCACCTCCAGCTCGCGACCATCGAGGTCGAAGGTCCGCACGTGAGCCGTGCGCTCCTCATTGCCCACGTACAGCACGCCGTCGTTCAGGCACAAGCTGCCTTGCATGCGCAGAGCAGAACACAGAGCAGGCCGCGGAGAAAGCCAGGCTCAGTCGGCGGGAGCCAGCTCGATCAGCACCACCTCGGAGGGAGCCCCCACGCGCAGGGGCAAGCCCACGGCTCCCACGCCGCGGCTGACGATCAAGGTCGTCGTTCCCAGGTCGATGCGCAGGCCCGGATGCGGGGGCCCGAGATCGCGCACGACGGGCAGGTCGACCTGGGTGCCGTGGGTATGCCCCGACAGGACCGCCACACAGCCGGCGCGGGCCAGGAACGGCGCGGCATGCGGGTTGTGGCACAGCACCAGCTCGATGTCGCCGGGGCGCAGGGCGGCACGGGCTGTTGCCAGGTCCACATTCCGCCCCTCTTCGAGGTCCTCGAGCCCGACCACCGCCAGGATTCCGTCGCCGACCTCGAAGCGCTCACAAGCGTTGCGCAGAAAGCGCACCCCCGCGCCCTGCAGGGCCTCCACGACGCGCCCCTCCGCGCGGTCCTTGTAGTCATGGTTGCCGAGGACGGCCAGGACCCCATGCGTCGCGCGCAAGCCGGCCAGGTCGTCCACCAGGGGCAGGACCTCGCTCCAGTGGTGGGTGACGAAGTCGCCCGTCAGAACGCACAGGTCGGGCTCCAGCTCGTTCGCGGCCGCGATGACGGCCCGCAGGTCGCCCGCGCCCAGAAAGCGCCCGCCGTGCAGGTCGGAGAGGTGCACGATCCGGAAACCGGCCAGGCCCGGGGGCAAGTCGGGGATCGACAGGCGCTCGCGGCGCACGAGGAAGCGCCCCGGGGCAAGGTGCCGGGCGCGATAGAAGCGCCGCCCGCCCGCCAGGGCACAGCATCCCTCGACCAGACGGAAGAAGGCCAGGCGCGCCTTGCTGTAGCGGCGCGGTTCCACCCCGAGGACAAGGGCGGGTTCGGTGGAGCCCTTCATCTCACCGCGAGGGTTGGATGAGCGCGCCACCGGGAATGCCCGGCGTGCGCCGCGCGAGCGCGGATCAGGATTCCCCCTCGGCGACGCCGGCCAGGCGTTCGATGGCGCTCACGAGTCGCCGCAGGCAAGCCTCGCCGCCCAGCCACTCCATGACGTCGAACAGGTCCGGCCCACCGGCCTTGCCGCTCAGGGCGCAGCGCAGGGGCTGGAAGAGGGCGCCGAAACCGATCCCGCGTTCGCTGATCCATGCGCGCGTCTCCTCGCGCAGGGCCGCGGCGTCCACGCCGTCGGCGATGCGCGGCCGCAACCACTCCAGGTACTCGGCCAGTACGGCGCCGCCGTGCTTGCGGGCGTTCTTCTCGGCCTTCGCCTCCCAGACCAGAGCGTCGTCGGCCGCGAAGAGGTAGTCGATGCGCTCAGGCAGCTGGGAGTAGAGCAGGATGCGCTCCTGTTCTCCGGCCACCACGGCCTCGAACCACTCCGCGCGCGCCGCGAGCTGCTCTTCGTCGAGCTGCCCGGCGGCGACCACGAAGGGCGCGCAGTGTTCCGCGAGGCGCTCGACGGATTCGGCGCGCAGGTACTCCCCGGCCAGCCACAGGAACTTGTCGGCGTCGAAGATCGAGCCGCCCTTGGAGACATCCTCGAGGCGAAAGGCCTCAACGAAGCGCTCGCTGGAGAAGACCTCGGTCTCTCCGTCCAGGGCCCAGCCTTGCAGGGACAGGAAGTTCAGGATTGCCTCCTTCGGGTAGCCCTTCGCACGGTAGTCATCGAGGGAGACGTCGCCGCTGCGCTTGGAGAGCTTCTTGCGGTCGCTGCCGAGCATCAGGGGCAGGTGGGCGAAGCAGGGAGGCTCAAGGCCCAGGGCCGCGTAGAGCTGCACCTGCTTGGGGGTGTTGACGAGGTGCTCCTCCCCGCGCACGACGTGGCTGATCTCCATCGCCGCGTCGTCGCAGACGACGACGAAGTTGTAGGTCGGGTTGCCGTCGCGCCGGACCATGATCCAGTCATCGACCTCGGCGTTCTGGAAGACGACCTCGCCGCGCACCAGATCGGAGACGCGGGTCTCTCCTTCGGGGACCGCGAAGCGCAATGCGAAGGCCTCGCCGGCGTCGGCGCGCGCGCTCGCCTCGTCCGCTGACAGCTCCCGGCAGCAGCGGTCGTAGGCCGGGGTCTCCTTGCGCGCCAGCTGGCCCTCGCGCAGCTCGGCCAGGCGCTCGGGTGGGCAGAAGCAGCGGTAGGCGGCACCCGACGCGAGCAGGGCGCACGCGGACTCCCGGTGACCCTCGATGCGCTCGGACTGGCGATAGGGTCCGTGGGGGCCGCCGATCAGAGGGCCCTCTTCCCACTCGATCCCGAGCCAGCGCAGGCCCTCGATGATGGCCTGCTCCGATTCCGCGCTGGAGCGCTCGCGGTCGGTGTCCTCGATGCGCAGGACGAAGCGGCCGCCGCACTTGCGGGCGACGGCCCAGTTGAAGAGGGCCGTGCGGGCCAGACCGAGGTGGATGGTGCCCGTCGGACTGGGGGCGATGCGGACGCGGACGGGTCGGGGCACAGGAGTTCGCTCTGGGTTATCGCGGCCGACGGCCACGGGGACGGGAGAGGATACTCCCCGCGCGCAGGGCGCGGCAACGGGCCGGGGAAGCTCTCGTAATGAGGTGTCGGGTGCCCGTAGACTTCGTCGATGGCCGACCCGGCAGACAGCGGCGCGTGCGCCCTCTCCTCCGAGCTTCTCCGGCGCGCTCCCAAGGTGGTGTTGCACGAGCACCTCGACGGAGGCCTGCGCCCGCGGACGATCATCGAACTGGCCCGCGAGGCAAACTACGACGGCTTGCCGTCCCAGGACGAGGAGACCCTCGCCGAGGCCTTCCACGTCGGCGCCCGGCGCGGGAGCCTCACGGAGTACCTGGAGGGGTTCCGCCACACGATCGCGGTCATGCAGAGCGCGGACGCCCTCGAGCGCGTGGCGCGCGAGTTCGTGGAGGACATGGCGGCCGACGGGGTGGTCTACGCCGAGGCGCGCTTCGCACCGCACTTCCACACCGCCGCCGGGCTGGGCCTCGACGCGGTGATGACCGCGGTCCTGCGCGGCTTGCGCCACACGGGTACCGAGCTCGGTATCGGCGTGGGCCTGATCGTCTGCGCCATGCGCAACGAGGGCCCGGAGCTCTCCTCGCGCCTGGCGGAGCTGGCGGTGTCCTATCGCAACGCCGGCTGCGTCGGTTTCGACCTGGCGGGCGAGGAGGCCGGGCACCCGGCGAACCACCACCTGGCGGCCTTCCAGCTCGCCAAGCGCAAGAACTTCTCGATCACGGTCCACGCCGGCGAGAGTTTTGGTCCCGAGAGCATCTGGCAGGCCCTGCAGTACTGCGGCGCCCACCGCATCGGCCACGGCGTGCGCCTGGCCGAGGACATCACGATCTACGACCACCAGGTCGTGCGCGTGGGTGAGCTGGCCCAGTATGTGCTCGACCATCGCATCCCGCTCGAGATCTGCCTCTCAAGCAACATCCACACGGGAGCGGCGGCCTCTTTCGCCGAGCACCCCTTCCCGTACTTTCACGAGGCGGGTTATCGCGTCACGCTCAACACCGACAACCGCTTGATGAGCGACACGGACATGACGAACGAGTACGCCCTGGCCGTCGAGCACTACGACCTGGATCTGGAGGACCTCGAGAAGCTCTCAATCAACGGCATGAAGTCGGCCTTCGTGCCCTATGCCGAGCGCTGCCGGATCATCTACGACAGCATCAAGCCGGGTTTTGCCATGCTGCGCGAGGAGCTAGGCAGCGCCTGATGGATCCCCGCGAGTTCGCGCGCGACCGCCTCGCATTCCACGGCCTGCTCACGACCCCGCCGATCACGAGCGAGCTGCTCGCCGGCAACGCTGCGGGCGACCCGCACCTGCGCGAGTTACCCGTCTACCTGCCTCCCGGCTGGGAGGCCCCGGGGAGCGAGCTCCCGGTCGTCTTCGTGCTGGCCGGCTTCACGGGTCGCGGCCAGAACTACCTCGAGACCCACCCCTGGAAGCGCGGTGTGGTCGCCGTCTTCGACCGCGCCGTCGCCGCGGGCGAGTGTCCTCCGGCGATCCTGGTCCTGCCCGACTGCTTCACGCGCCTGGGCGGCAGTCAGTACGTGAACAGCTCGTTCCTCGGTCCTTACGAAGACCACGTCGTCCACGAGTTGACGGCCTTTGTCGACGAGCACTTCCCGACCCTTCCGGGGCGTCGTGGTGTGGTCGGCAAGTCGTCGGGCGGTTTCGGCGCCATGCACCTCTCGATGCGTCACCCCGAGCGCTTCCCCGTGGCGGCCTCGATCTCGGGCGACTGTCATTTCGAGATGAGCTACGCCGGGAGCTTCCCTGCGGCTCTGCGCGGCCTGCTCGCCCACGACTCGGACCCGGCCCGGTTCCTGGAGTCCTTCGCGGCCGACCCGAGCCTCGCGGGGGACGCTCACGCGCTGATCGACCTGCTCGCCATGTCCGCTTGTTATTCCCCCAACCCCGACGCGCCGCTCGGCTTCGACCTTCCGATCGAGCTCGAGACGGGCGGGCGCATCCCCGAGGTCTGGGAGCGCTGGCTGGCCTTCGATCCGCTGCACGCCTGCGTGCCCCGCGCCGACTCCTGGCGGCGCCTCGAATTCCTGCACCTCGAGTGCGGCCTGCGCGACGAGTTCAACCTCCAGTTCGCCTTGCGCGTCCTCACCCGCCGCCTGCGCGACCTCGCCATCCCCCACGCCCACGAGGAGTTCGATGCCGGCCACTTCGGCATCGACGACCGCTACCAGTTCCTTCTGCCACGCATGATCGAGGTGCTTGCGGGCAGCTAGACCCTGCTGGGGCGTGCGCTCCTCCGGGACTGTACGGCCATGAGCTCCTCCTCTTCAGTGGGACGGGCGGTACACTCCGAACCCATGTCGTCGGTTCGACCTGAAGAGCCTGCTGTCCAGCCCGCCAGGGGACGGGCGTTGCGGATCCTGATGCTCGCGGCCCTGCTGCACGGGCTGGCCTACCTCGTGCTCTTGCCGCCCTGGATGGGCGAGGACGAGCCCTGGCATGTCGAGTACGCCCACCACATCGCGAGCGGACACGGCGCCTGGGGCGGGCACGAGATGCAGTTCGGTGACCGGGAGCTGATGACGCTCTCCCAGTTGCAGATCCGGCGCAAGATCGGGGGCCTCGACGGGCCGGAGATCCAGCGCACCCAGGGGGAGCTGCTCGACTCGATGCGCGAACACGATTTCTGGTCGCGGGTGGACTGGGCCAGCTGGCCGGCGGGAGCGGAACAGCTCGATCAGGTGGTCGCGACCCACACGGCCGCGCACCAGCCGCCGCTCTACTACCTCCTGGGCGGCGGACTGCTGCGCCTGCTCCGCGTCGGGGACGTCGAGGACCAGATGTGGGTTCTGCGCGGCCTCGGCCTGCTGGCCTACCTGGCGGTGGTGGCCGCCACCTACGCCCTGGCCTGGCGAGTGTGCAGCGACCCGTGGATCGCGGTCGCGTGCGCTCTGTTCGCCGCCTGGTGGCCGATGCACGCTCGGCAGGCGGGCATCGCCAACAACGACGTGCTGGTCAAGGTCTTCACCGCCTGGATCCTCCTGCTCAGCGTGGACATGGCGCGCGGCGGGATCACCCCACGCTCCCTGGCACTGGCCCTCGGGTTGTGCGTGTGCGCTCTGGCCACCAAGACCACCGCGGCCGCCGCCCTGGTCCCCCTCGGTATCGCCTTGTCGTGGCGAGGTGGACACCACACGCGCGCTCTGCATCCAGGACGGCGCGCGCTGCTGATCGGCTCGTTGCTCGCTGTCGCGGCAGCGGGCCTTGCCTTCTGGTTCCTGACGGACAACCCGGCCATCCCCAGATCTCTCGACAACATCCACGCGCGCCTCGCCACGGCCATCTCGCCCGCGTTCCGGGCCGAGTTCACGCGCACCTTCCTGGGCGCGTTCAACTGGTACGTGCGCGATCTACCGGCGGCGGTGCGCAGCACGGCCTCGTGCTTGCTGCTGCTCGCCGGCCTGGGCTCCGGGCTCGTGTTCCTGCGCGCGCGCGAGGGCATCGAGCGCAGAGCCCTGTTCTTCTGTCTGGTGATGGTCCTGGCCCAGATGGCCCTGATCGCCTTGCGCGGCGTCGCCGCCGGGCGCTACCTGATGCCGGCCCTGCCCGCCCTCAGCGTGCTCCTGGTGATCGGCCTCCTCGGGCCTCTGCCGGTCCGCTGGCGACCGCGGGCAGTCGGCCTGCTGGTCACAGCGTTGTTCCTCTTCGACGGGATCTTCCTCTGGTCCTCCCTGATGTGGAACCAGTACGCCTTGTGGGGAGGATGAGCATGGACTCGCGCACGACTCTGCGGAACCTGCTCTGCACTGTGGGCCTGGTGGCCGCGTGCGGGTGGCTGCCGATCGTCTGCGGGACCACGGAAGTTCCCGACATCGCCGTGCGTTCGGTGCCCTGGCGCACCCAGGGTGGGCAGCTCTCGAAGACCCACCCCACCGGTCAGGGGTTCCGCTGTCGCTGGGACGGACTGCACCGCATCGACGTCGCCCTGGTCGCCCTGGCGCCGCCGGGCGATGCTGGGTTGGAGCTCGTCTTGCGCGCCGACGGCCCCGACGGCGCGCTGCTGCGCAGGGCGCGGGCCCACCCGGGCGCTCTCGAAGGTCAGGGAGCGTTCGTGGCCTTCGAGTTCGAACCCCTCACCCAGTCCCGGGGGCGACGGTTCTGGTTCGAGCTCTCGCCGGTGGGAGACGATGGGCCGAGCCCCTACTCGGCCTGGGTGCGCTTCCACGGACAACCGGGGCACGACTGCGTCTGGGGAGACCGGGTCTGGACCGGCCCGCTGATCGAGGGTCGCCTGGTCGACCACGCCAGGGTCGCAAGCCAGCAGGATCCGGGCAACGTCCCCCACCCCCACTTGCGGGCCGTCGCCGTGGCCGCCGACCACCTGCAGCCATCGCTGGGCCCGGTGCGCCTGGAACTGTGGGAAGGGGAAGCCACCGGCCCGCCCCTGCGCACCGTCGAGCTGGGAAGCGAACACGAGGTCCGCGGGGGTTGGGCGTTCTTCTCCTTCCCACCGATCGCCGACAGTCGCTGGAAGCAGTACCGCTTCCGGCTCACCCTGCACGAGGGCGCGCGCCTGGTCGGCCTGGAACAGGGGCTGACCCTCAAGACCTTCCACGGCGCGGACCTGAGCGAGACTCCCCTCGCCGGTGTCAGCCTCGACGGCGTGCTGCACCCCGACCGCGACCTCCTCTTCCGTGCCTGGTCCGCGCCGAGCTCCGACGACCTCGCCGCCCTGATCGGAGAGCGGGCGGGGTGGAAGCTGGTTGTCTCGGCCCTGGCCTGGATCCTGGCGATAGGCCTGGTGGTGCGCCTCTACCGCTCCCCTCTAGCATGAAGGCCGCCTTACTCGTGATCGTCGAGAACTGAGGACGGTACGCGGAGTTCGCGGGTGAGCTCACGCCCGCGGAGGACACGTCCTCGGTCCGGCCCTCAGAGCCCAACCTTGAGCTGTGAGACGTAGAACTCGGCGTCGAGCAGGCAGTTCTCGACCGCGGGCAGGGCCCAGTTGTCCTGATTGATGAAGTAGATGCGATCGGCGAGCGGGCGACGCAGGCTCTCGGTAACGCCGTCGGCGATCAGGCCCGGGCGTGCGATCGGGATCGGATGGCCCCAGCGAGTCATCCGCACCTGCTTCACCGCGCTCTCGGGAAGCCGGTGCAGCTCGAGCATGCGGCGGATCTGAGGAGCGAGACTCCTCGCGTAGTTGAAGAACCCGTCCTCATGCAGGAGCGTCCAGCGCCCGGAGTCGAAAGGCAGAGGCCAGTACAGAGTGAACACGCTGCGCCCCAGATCTTTCTTGCGCGCGAAGTGCCCGTTCAAGAGATCCGTCACACGCGACAACTCCTCCACCTCTGCCTCGCCGGAGGGATACCCTGGTCCCATGTGCAAATAGATGTCGTAGAAGTCGAGGTCGACCGGTGCATCGAGTAGCACGTTGACGACCGCGTAGGCGCGGTACTCGAGGGCGAACATGGCCGCCGATTTGCGCTCGTCGAGCGCGGGGAGGTCATGGATGATGTGCTTGGCGGTGAGCTTCGGGCAGGCCATCACGACGCGCTTGGCGAGCAGCGAGTGACAGTTACCGCGCGCATCGACATAGGTGACCTGCACCCGGTCCCCCGCGACCAGCCTCACGTCGATGACGGCGCAGCCGCCGCGCAGGTGCTTCGGGCTGCTCCCTCCCGGCAGATTCCCTTCCATGCGAGCCAAGGCCTCGAAGAGCTGGCGCGCGATGTAGGCGTTACCCCCCGGGAAGACCCAGCGCCCGAACTCCTCGGCCGCGAGGAAGTTCCAGCCGCTGGCTGCGGAGATCTCCTCCCAACCGGCGGCGAAGGAAGAGTAGCAGTAGGCTTGGATGTAACCCGCCAGCGGTTGGGGCACGCGCATGCCCATCGCGCGCTCGATGTCCTCCTTGAGCGTCCTGCGGTCGAGTTCGTTGAGCCGACCGTCGCCCAGTGCGGGCGGGGGGATGTCTGGATAGGACTCGCCGGCATAGATCTCAACGACCTGCCGGTAGCGCCGGAACGCCTCTGCGAGCTCCGGATCCTGGAGGGGGACGTCGAAGATGCTCTCCAGGATCTTCCCCCCGAGCTCGACGTTTGCGTCGTCTCCATCGACCCGCACAACCTGGTCGAGGCGCAGCTCGCGGTAGAAGTCGTCTAGGAAGGTGCCCGCGTCCGGCGTAATGACATAGGCGCTGCCCAGGGAGTACTGCGTCCCGTTCCAGACCTCGCCCTGGGCCGCTCCTCCGAAGCGCGATCGCAAATCGAAGACCACCGGCTCGTACTCGCGCAGCATGTAGGCCGCGGCCAAGCCCGATAGGCCCCCACCGACAACCGCGACGTCGACCTCCTCCCGCGGTGCGGGAGGCGGATCGGTGCACCCTGCCGGACCGCCGTGGAAGGGGATCATTGGGTTGCCGAATGAATCGCCCGTGAACCAGCGCGCGAAAGGCAGGCCGTCGATCACGAGCGAGTCGGGCTCGTTAGGCACCCGGGCGATGGGGTGCGAGAGATGCAGCGGAACCGCGCCGCTGTCCCCGGCCTGAGCGCTCGGCGGGAACGCGAGGCCGTGGCGGCGGAGCAGGCCGAGGGCGACCGCGCTCAAACCGCCGCCGACCAGTTGGCGACGGTTCAATTCGCCGAATCCACGCGGGCCCACGGGTTCTCTACGTGGCGAGGCCGCGCCTCGTGCCTCGCTGAGCCCCGTCCATCACGGGCAGAAGTGCACGCTCAGGCCGTCGGAGAAGTTGAAGCCCGTGCCGCCGGGGCCCGTGGGATCGCGGTACCAGAACTGGAAGTTCCACTCCTCCCCGGCCCCGATCATCCCCGGCCCGGCATTGGCCGGCGGCTGGGTGAGGTCCAGGGCGCGCGAAAGGTCTCCGAATGGGTCGATCATGCCCGGCGGGTTGAGACGGAAGGTCCCCAGGCCGCCGGCGCCGACGCAGCGAAATCCGTCGCCGAAGGGCACTTGGATCTGGTTCGGGCCGTAATAGAACAGGCCGAACTGACCGGGAACTGCGCCGATCGTCTCGAGCACGAGGTCGTTGGCCACCACGCTCGTGGTCCCCGAGTTGGAGATCAAGGCGCCGCTGCTGGAGGAGTTCGGGGCCGTCTGGCAATAGTTCGAGGTGCTGCAGTCGTCGCAGTTGAGGTCCTCGATCCGAAGGTCGTCGATGGCGGCCTCGACGATCGAGCCCGTGCCCTCGTCCGAAGCCCGGAAGCGCAGGCGGACCGTGGCCGTCGGCGCGAGGAGGTCGAGCACGCTGAAGGTGTGCTGGAACCAGCCGCCGTCCGCCTGCAGTCCGCCGGGTCCGACGACCTCGACGCTCGTCCAGGACGAGCCGTCATTGTTGGAGATGTCGACCTCGAAGACGTCCGCGTTCGGCGCGGGTCCCTCCGAGTTGGAATACCAACGCCAGTAGCTGACCGTCGGCGCAACCAGGGCCGACATGTCGTAGGCCGGCGTCATCAAGGAGGTGACGCCGCTGTCCACATCGTTCTCGCCGTTGGAGCCGCCCGCCGAGCCCTGACCGGTGACCCAGCAGCGCGTGCCCGGGCTCGCCGAGTGGTCGTTCTCGGGCTGGGCGTCGGTGCCATTGGGATCGACCTGCGTCCAGATCCCCGTCACCGCATCGTCACCCGGAAGACCGACCGTCCAACCCGTGGGGCTCTCCATCTCGTCCTCGACGACGATCGTGATGCCCTGGGCCGCCAGAGCGCTGTAGACCGTCATGGGAGCATCGTCCGGGCTCGAGTAGGTCGTGCCCGAGGCGCCGTCGGCGCTGACGTAGAAATCGACCATCGAACCGCAGGCCATGACCGGGAAGGGCGCCAGGAAGTTCCCGTTACCCAGGTCGGTCATCGGGAAGCTCGCGTAGCCCGAGCCCGAGTCGACGTGCAGGAGCGCCGTGCCCGGCTGGTAGTCGCCCGCGGCAGCTTCGCTGATGACGACCGCCATGGTGTCGCCCGCGGGATCGATCGCCGTCGGCACGCCGTTGGGAAATGCGAAGGTGAGCTCGACGTTCTCGAGACGCCAGACGAAGAGGCCGCTCTCGCGGTCACTGCCGATGATCGTGCCGCTGGGGAAGTACGGCCAGCAACTCCACAGGCCGTTGTAGTCCACGCCGTCGTTGGCGGGGTAGGTGTCGAACCAGGCGACCTCGGTGGGAGCGGTCACGCTGGCGCTGGTGTCGAAGATCCGCAGGCCGCTGCGGTAGTTGGCCTCGAAGACGAGGTCGCCCTCGGTGTAGAGGTTGTGGGTGACGGCCGGGTTGCCGTTGGTGAACGAGCCGGCCAGGGTCATGTTGTTCAGGTTGCTGACGTCGATGACGTAGGTCGTGGAGGGCACGCCATTGGTCCCCTCGTCGAGCTCATCGGCGTGGAAGTAGTACTGCCGATCGGGAGAGAGCCAACCCTGGTGCGAGTACTCAGCCCCCGGATACAGGTAGTTGTCCATCACGACGATGTTGTTCTTGTCGGTCACGTCGAGGATGTCCAGGCCGGGCGACGACCATCCGCCGTTGAAGCCGGAGCTCAAAAATGCGACCTGCCTGCCGGCATTGGGCCCGGAGGTGTACGTGACGATCTGAGCGTCGTGCACGTAGCGCGTGTTCCAGGAGGCGACCTGGGGCGGGTTGGTCGGGTTGGCGTTCAGGTCGTGGATGCGCAATCCGGTGCTGCCTCCGCCGCAGCGATAGAGGAATCCACTGTCGGTGTCGATGGCCACGTTATGGGTCGAGGCGATGCCGGAGCCGAAGGTCCCCAGGACAGACACGGAGCCGCTGTCGATGTTCCCCATGTCGATCACCTGCACGCCGTTCGCGCCCTCCTCGGTCACGACGTAGCAGTACTGACCGAAGACCTTCGCGTCGCGCCAGAGGCTGTTGGGGCCGTCGATGTTAGCCACGAGCTGCGGGCTGCCCGGGTTGGTGATCTCGACAAAGGCGGTCGCGTCCCAGTGACAGAAGATCGCGTACTCGCGGCCCGAAGGCGCGATGTAGCCCCAGCAGTCGGCGCCGCTCTGGGCGTTGCCGCCGAAGTCGGAGAGGGGCATCCAGGCCATCAGGGTGACGCCGTCCGAGGAAAAACCGCCGCCGCCCATGTTCATGTTTCCGGCGTTGGCTCCAGGATCGCTGACCATCCCGTTGCGGTAGCCCTTGCCCTGCTTCGCGGGTCGCGGCGAGAGCACCTTGGGATCGTCGTCGTGGCCGAAGGCCAGGGGGGAGCAGAGGACGAGCAGCGGGATGAGTGAGAGCCGAAGACCTTGAGACATGAGCATTCTCCTGGAGCAACGTCCCGGGAGATGAGTCCCGGGTCGAATGGGAGCAGGAAATCGCCGCGCCCCGGGCCCGGGCGCGGTCCTGCGAAAGCGCGTCCCTCTAATCGTACACGCGATCAAGCGGAGCGCCCGCACCATTCGCCCGCCCCGGGAGCCGCAGCTTGTCGCACGAATCCCGCCCGGGTGTGCCCCGGCACGCCCCGCCGAGGAGGGTTTCGCCTGCCGCGAGACCTGTGCGCGGGTCTCTCGACCTACCGTTCCGTCCCTGCGGCCGCCGGCGAGCGAAGCAGGCCCGCCGGGAGCGGCGCCCCCGAGAGGGTCGCCAGGAAGGCCCGCAGGTCCGCCTGCTCCTGCTCGCCGAGCTCCAAGGCGATCAGCACCGATTCCCGGTGCCCGTGCAGGCGCGACTGACCTTCCAGGGTCGAGTAGAACTCGATCACCTCGGACAGGTCCGCGAACTGCCCTCGGTGCATCAGGGGACCGCGCCGGGCAACGTTGCGCAGGGACGGCGTCTTGAACTCGCCCCAGGTCTGTGAGCCCTCGACCATCGCTCCCAAGCGCTCGGCCGCCTCGCCCTCGGGCGCGTCGCTGAACGCCCCGGCGGCGTTGAAGGGATCGGCTCGCAGGAGGCGGCTGCCCTCGTAGCGACCGGCGTCGCGCGGGAGACCGCCCTCCGCGGTCGGCAGGGAGAGGTTGTGGAACTCGTTGTCGGTGAAGTTCGGCCCCACATGGCACATGCGGCAGCGCGCCTTGCCGACGAACAGTTGCAGCCCGCGACGCTCGCTCTCCGAAAAGACGGCCAGCTTCTCCGGGTCTCCGTCACGCAGGCCCTCGACGAAGCGATCGAAGGGCGAGTCGCTGCTGACGAGCCGCCGCTCATAGGCGGCGATGCACTTGGTGAGGTGGACCAGCACGCGGTCGATCGCGTCCCGGTCGTCGCCCTCCATCGCGCGCCAGGCCACGTCGTGAGGATGGCCCTCTCGGCCCGCAACTGGCCGCGCGTGGGCGGGAAAGCGATCACCGACGTCGAGCGCGGGCAGCTCGCCGAAGAGCTCGAAATAGGCCGCCGCGAGGTCGGGATCCGAGGCGACGACGCGCGCCAGAGCGACCCGGTCCCCGCCCATCTCGAGCTCGTTCTCGAGCGGCTGGACGGCCTGCGCCCAGAGCGAATCCGCCCGTCCGTCCCAGAACAGCCAGCGACTCCAGGCCAGGTTCCACAGGTGCGGCGTGCGCCGCTCCCCCACCCCGAGTCCCTCGAAGAGGGCCTTGCCGTCGGTCAGGCCGCGCTCGACCTGATGGCAGGTGGCGCAGGAGATCTGACCGTTGGCCGAGAGCCTGGCATCGAAGAAGAGGGCCTGGCCCAGGCGCGCTGCGCGCGCATCGTCCGCCCAGCGGTTGGTGGGATCGGGCGGAAGCGACGGCAGGGGCGAGTGGCGCAGGATGCGCGCCAGCTCGGCGTCGCTGAACCACGACTGGGAGACGCTCTCAGCGCGCTCCCCCGCGGCGGGCTCGCGCGCGGTCGTCGCGCCGCACGCCGCGAGGCCCACGAGCGCGACGGCGAGGAGAGAAGCGGACGACATCTTCGGCCTCAATCGACCGTCAACGAGTCCTGCGCGCGCTCGGTGACGGCGCCCTGCGTCAGGTCAAAGTACAGCTCCCAGTAGCCGGGCATGTGGAACTGGATCCCATCGACGTGATAGTGCCCCTCCCCCAGGCGCTCGACGCGCGGCTCACGGCGCATTCCGTGGCCGTGCTGCGGCATGCGCGCGTCAAGGGCCAGCTCGATCCCGGGCGCGGGCCGGGTGTGGGCCTCGTCGAGAAAGACCCGCACCTCTACCGCGAAGGGCTCGTTCTGAGGGATCACCGCCGGTTCGCTGGTGTAGGTGACGAAGTAAGCCCCGTCGTTGCTGACGAGAGAGACGGCCGAGCGCGAGAGATCCCGCGCACCGAGGGCGGCCAGGAGGACGACCAGCAATCCGGACCCACGCGCGATCGTGAAGCTCACTCTCCCCCCTCCTCTAGCTCTCGCGACACCGGCTGCACGCGCGCCGGCTTGATGTACAGGCGCGGCCCGAATACTCCGACGTACTCGCCCGCCGGCGTGACGACCTGCCCGCGATGGTTGCCGTGGTCCATGACCACCAGGTCTCCGTGGCGGTTCACGGTGACGCCGCGCGGCTTGTGAAAGCACGCCCGGCCGAGGCCGTCCGTGCCGAATGCCCCGCGCAGCTCGCCGCTCTCGGCGTCGAAGCGCAGGATCCGCGCGCCGGCGACGTCGGTGACGAACAGGTCCCCGTCGGGGACGACCGCCACGCCGTGGGGCATGACCCCAGCGGGCAAGTCGATCACCCGCGGCAGGTCGCTCTGCTCGAGGTCGAAGACCTGCACGCGCCGGTTGCCAGCGTCCGCGACGAAGAGCGTCTCGCCCGTGGCGTCGAGGGCCACACCGGTCGGGTTGCGCAGGCGCCCGGGCTCACGGCCGCGGCCGCCGACCGAGCCCGCATAGGAGAGGTCTTCCCCCAAGATCAGCACGCGGTCGTTGCGTCGATCGCAGACAAACAGGCGCCCGTCGGCAGCGCGCGTCAGGGCGCCGGGTTCGGGGGGCGCGTCGAGGGTGCCGGCGGGGAGCTCATCGAAGAAGCGCGCGAAGTCCAGGCTCTTCTGAAAGCGCGGGATGAGCGGATCCCAGCCCACCTCGGCCCCCGGCTCGAAGCGCAGCTGGAAGATCGACAGGCGCCGCAGAGTCGGGTCGCTGACGAACAGCCGGCTGTGCTCGCCGTCGAGGAAGACCCCGGCAGGCCGCAGGAAGAGGCCCGTCTTCACGCCGCGGCCGCCGACCTTCGAGATCATGCGCGGCTCGCGCCAGTCGATGTCGAAGAGCAGCACGCAGTGCTCCTCGGGAGAGTCGATGGCGAGCAGGCGCCCCGCCTGGGACACGTTCTGCCCCAGGTGCGCCGTCGGCGTGGGCGAGACGAGCGAGGGTGCCAGCTCCTCGCCGGCGGCCCCGTTGGCCTCGGCGCCGAAGAACTGGCAGCGATCGTCGATGGACTCGACCACAACCGCGCGCCGACCGGAAGCATCGACCGCCAGGCCCACGGGATAGTGCAGGCGGCCCTCGCCCTCCCGCGGGCGCAGGGCGTGCACGCCGAACTCAAACAGCGCGGCGCCCTCACCGTCGAAGGCCTGCACGCGATGGTTGGCGTGGTCCGCGACGAACAGGCGCCCGGCGCGAAACTCGAGGGCCGAGGGCCCGGCGAAGAGCCCCGGGAAGGGACCGAAGTCCCCCACGGCGCGCAGGGGAGAGCCGTCGGCTTTGAGGAGCTGCACGCGGTCGTTGTCGAAGTCCGCCACCCAGACGCGCCCGTCGCCGGCCGCGGCCACGTCCACCGGGCGCAGGAAGCGTCCGGCGGCGGTCCCCGGGCCGCCGAAGCCGCCGCGCGGGGTCCCGTCGACATCGAACAGCGCCACGCGATGGCGCCCGGCGTCCGCCACCCACAGTCGCCCGCCGGCGACGTCGAGGCCGCGCGGCTCTCCGAGCAGGCCGGCGCCGATCCAACGGCGGAAGGCGCCCTCGCCATCAAAGACGCCCACCCGTCCTCCGACCGCGTCGGAGACGAAGACGCTCCCGTCCGTTCCGACGGCCACGCCGCCGGGAGTCAGGGCCTCGCCCTCCCCCTCGAGGGCCGTCCGCCGCACGAGGCGCCGGTCGGCATCGAACAGCGCCAGGGTGCGCGAGGCCTCCTCGACCACCCAGACCAGGTCCTCGGGACCGATGGCAGCGGCCACGGGCTGGCGCAGGTCCGCCAGGACGCCGTTGTAGAAACGGATGACCGAGGACGGCTCCCCTTGCGGCGCGCTGGGCGCGGCAGCGAGCGACGCGCCGAGGGCGCCCGCGGTGATGGCGACGGCCAGCGCCGCCCGTGAGAGATCAGCGCTGCGCACGGTTTCCTGCTCGGTCGATCGACGGCATGGTGAGGACCATTGTAGCGGTCCCCGGTGCGGCTTCGTGCTGCGTCTCGCTCCCGTTCGGCCAGATCACGCCCAGGCGCGCGCTCCCCTCGCCGGCCGCCGGCATGCCGAAGAACAATGTCGCGCTCGACTGGGACAGGCACCCGCCGCCGCCGCAGACCTCCGCGATCTGGCGCCGCCCGTCGTCCCGCCCGAGCGCCACGCGCGCCCCCACACAGGTGGGGTTCCCGGCCGGACCGACCAGGCGCAGGGCCAGGAAAGCGCCCGGGCCGCCGCCGTTCTCGAAGGCCAGCAGGCGGCCGCCGTTCTGGCCCACGCAGACGTCCGGTCGGCCGTCCCCGTTCCAGTCCGCAACACACGCCGCGGTCGAATCGCCCGCGATTACGAGCCCCAGATTGTCGCGCAGGGCGCGCAGGTTGCCCGCGCCGTCACCGGTCAGGAAGGCCCCCAGACCCCCATCCCAGCGGCCGGTTTCGGGCTCGCGATGGAAGAAGTTCTGAGCGCAGAAGATGTCCGTGACCCCGTCGCCGTCCAGCTCGCAGGCCAGCACGCCGTAGACCGGCGAGGCCTGGGCCAGGCGCGGCAGGGGCTGCCACTCGAAGGCCGGCGCGCCGACCCGTGAGCGGTTGAGCAGCACGCCGCTGGCGAGCTCGGTGACGGACAGCTCGAGCGCATCGCCGAGCAGATCGGGGGTGTAGATCTCCTCCAGGGAGGAGCCGGCGAAGGCGCGGTAGGTCGGAAACTTCTCCCCGAGGAACGGCATCGCGCCGCTGCTGCAGGAGAGACCGCGCACCGGCAGGCGCCCGGCGGAGCCGGTCTTCGCCTCGACGAGGTGCGCGCCGCCGCTCGCTTCGAAGTCGCCGCGGTAGAGGAGGATCGGCCGCTCGGGCGAGGCGTCGTAGCGCGTGTTGAGCCCGGCGTTTCCGAGCACGTAGTCGAGGCGCCCGTCTCCGTCCACGTCGGCGCTCGTCACCGAACGCCACCAGCCGCGTCGCTCGGCCAGGCCGGCGCGCGCGCTGTCATCCACCAGACCGTCGCCACTGTTGCGCCACAGGCTGAGCGGTCCCCAGTCAAGGGACACCAGCAGGTCGACGCGCCCGTCGTCGTCCACATCGGACCACAACGCAGAGGTGACCATGCCGACTTGCGCCAGCCCCGGAGCGAGGACCTCGGTGACGTCCACCAGTCGGCCTGCATCGTTGCGCAGCAGGCGCGAGCGCGGCGTGAGCGGGTAGCGCCCAGGGACCGAGCGCGCCCCGACGAAGAGGTCCAGGTCGCCGTCACCGTCAAAGTCGCCGGCGACCGCCGCGTGGCTGCTCTCGCGGGCGTCCGGGAGGAGGTCGTCGCCCGCCCGCGCGAAGCGGCCCTCTCCGTCGTTCAGGTACAGGCGGTCGCGCAGGACGGCAGCGGCGGGCTCGCACTCCACCCCGCCACTGGCCACGAACAGGTCGAGGTCGCCGTCGGAGTCGAGGTCGAACCACACGCACGAGAGGTCCTCGTGCTCACCATCCTCGTCCCAGGGGCCGGGGGCGAGTTCGAAGCCCTCCGGGCCAGCGAGATACAGCGAGCCCGCGCGACCGGCCGCGCCCCCGACGAAGAGGTCATCGCGCCCGTCGCCGTCAACGTCTCCCCAGGCCAGTCCCGGGCCGAGGCGCGAGAGGCGCGCGGGCAAGAGGGGCTGGCGGCGGTAGTCGTCGAAGGGCCGCTCGATAGAGAGCGCGCCGCCCAGGCCGATCTCGCCGGCGCGCTCGCGAAAGCGTGCGGGGGACGAGGGCTCGCGCGGGGCAGCCGGCGCGTCGCTCGGCTCGGGCAGGAGCACCGTGTAGTGGCGGTCTGCCGCGAGGTCGCGAAAGACGTGCCGCTCGCCCGCGCCCAGCTCGACCGTGAGCTCCCGCACGCGATCGTCGGCGCCGAGACCGAAGTGCAGCACGGGCTCGTCGGCGGACTGGTAGCCGCGGGTCGTGAAGAGCTGCCCGGTCTGGGTT
>MPMD02251894.1_pt1 | contig 20497 bp, 23 predicted proteins | sample 1617291 | NCBI WGS metagenome assembly MPMD02 (sample SAMN05944810, study PRJNA350692) | marine metagenome | biome: marine; feature: ODZ; material: water; isolation source: 120 m water sample filtered on 30 um supor filter | place: Pacific Ocean | collected 2012-04-09 | depth 120m m | reverse complement strand
GGATTAGAGCTGTACAAGTCCGGTAATGCGCGCCTGACGTCCGACGCCATGCTGGCTGCGGGTTTTATTAACTCGTCAATTGTACTATGAGACTCTTTGGTACAATACTGCCGATTTGGTGCTGGCACGTTATCCATTTCTTCAGATCGCCAACAATAGGAACAATATTCTGGCTTATTTCCTTTTAAAAGATCGGCCCTAACTGCTTTTGCCTTAGGTGAATTTATTATCTCATCTAGCGATGTTGCTCCTTGCCGGATATCCCTAATTTTATCATTAGCCGCACAACAAAATGCAATTTCACTATCTGCTTCTAAACTAAAACTAGTCCAAGGTGCACCACATATATATTTGCCATGCGTATTTGTAATACGATCAAAGTGTGACTGTTCTTTATGAGCCATCATTATAATAATCCCAAAGTGGTTTTAGTTCTGGAAACGTTTTATGAAAATCAGTGCCGCGCAATTCATCAAATTTACTTACTGCTTTATTAAAATACTTGTGAAATTCTGTATTAAGTGAAGCCATTCTTTCTAACCGTGCTAACAACTTTGTATACGCATTAGTGTAATCGATTACACCTATGCATGCCTGTATACTTGCCATTGCCCGCTCATGTAATTCCGGAACAAGCCGAATATTATCAATTCCAAATAAACCTGACCAATAACCAAAAGACAGAGTCTCATTTACCGTATGACCTTCGCTATCTAGGTTTGGTAACTGTTCTAGATACCAGTTTAAACAATCATATTGATGTAAAATATTAAAGATATTTAAAGAATGTTGTATATGCATACTAGCGCCACTATCATGTATACGATGAAAGGTTTCTAGCCATTTTTTATCTGTATAACCATATCGTATATATTCACCGCGAGGGCCGTAGCCGTCGTGGCTCATTGTAATTCTAAATCGATTTTCCCATTTGGCTAGATATTTTTCAATAATATCTATCCCTTTATATGTACGAATTGCCCCATTGGTATGACACCATATACTAATACCATCTGGCTTGTGTAAATCATGTTGAATTAATTTATCCAATGCAAGGTAGACTTCGGGCATCATAAACGGTTCGCCACCTTGCAAATGTATCATATTAATTGTATCCCTGTGCTCTATAACATAATCTATTACACCTTCAGGATCTGAATTACTAATCACAACTTCGGTTGGTGTTGATTGCCGGGGCATGGACTGCAGGTCCCTAATATCGTATGCTTCGAGATATTTACTGATAGGAGAACTAACAGTAGGATGACAGCCCATACACGCAAAATTACATTTATTAGAAAACATTGTATCAATCCAAGTTGGTGTTTGCTTATGTATGTATCCGTCAGGGTCGGTTTGTGCAATTGCATCATCGAGCACATGAACCGCTTGTTCAATGCCGAATTGCCTCGGTTCTGATATCACACCAAATGTTGCTTCATTGCGCCAACACGAATCACAATATGTCAATGCTAATTCTTCTTCAGTGTAATCACCATCAGGATCTAACTCGGATTCAAAGATGCCGTTTTTAAACTGTTCAAGCCGAGCCTGATATGTACCATTTAAAAAATTAGCCCTAACTAGTTTTGCTCTAACTGAGTTTTGTGTGTCTGTGACGGTTGATGTGCCTTGACGTAAATCCCTGGCGCCGGCTGTGCCATTTGCCATACAGCAAAATGCAATCTCACTACTTGCTTCAAAAATTAAACTAGACCAGGGTGCACCACAAATATGCTGGCCGTGTTTGGCTTTAGCAACTTCCGAAGCGGCGAATGCAGCCGCTGGGTCGACCCAGCGCGGTTCAACGGCGTGGCGGTCTCGAAGAGCTATTACCGGATCTATTGATTTATTCAAATGTTTAGATGTGTTATCTTTTATGGCCATATATGTGTTAAACCTTGATAAGAATACCAATTAACAAGATAATAATTAAAAATAATTCAAATGCCATTATAGTGTGATACCAAACCCACCGTGCTTTATATATATTTTGAGGATTAAATGTTTCTTTAAATGTCTCAATATTAACTATATCGCCAACTGGTTCCGGCTCTGGCTCTGGCTGTTTTTTAAACCTACTCAATAATTGCTGTATTTGTAACATCATAACAAATTTGCACCGTTAATCACAATATTTATACTTTCTTCATAATTACTTCGGCAATATTATTAGGACAAGGGGCATAATGGCTAAATTCCATACTAAACTGTCCACGTCCACTGGTCTGACTACGCAAATCGCCAATATATCCAAACATTTCGCCAATTGGTGCATCGGCGTGTATACGAATTGCTACGCCAGTCATTTCCTGATTGTGTATCATTCCCCTGCGCCTGTTTATATCACCTATAACATCGCCTACTTTATCACCAGGACAAATTACATTAAGTTTCATAATCGGTTCTAATAACTGCGGGCCTGCCTTAGGCATTGTTTGTCTAAATGCACTTCGTGCGGCTAGTTCAAATGCTACCGCACTACTATCTACGGCATGGAACGAACCGTCTGTTAATGTTACTTTGTAATCAAGCATTGGATACCCTGCAAGTATACCACTGACCCCTATTTGTTTGAATCCTTTCTCTACTGCCGGCCAATATTCCCGAGGTACGTTACCACCTGTTACAGTACTTTCAAACTGAAAACCTTCGCCCGGCTCAAGTGGCTCTATGGTATATTCAATGTCGGCAAACTGTCCAGCGCCGCCTGTTTGTTTTTTATGAACATATTTGTCACTGACTGATTTAGTAATCGTTTCTCTATATGCTACCTGCGGCTTGCCTATGCTTACTTCCACGCCATATGTACGTTTTAATATGTCACACTTAACATCCAAGTGTAACTCGCCCATACCTTTAAGTATTGTCTGGCCTGATTCTTGATCTGTCTCTACATAAAAAGATGGATCCTCTGCTATCATCTTACCAATTGCTACGCCTAGTTTATCCATGTCTCCTTGCGACTTTGGTTCAACTGCTATGCTAATAACCGGATCGGGAAACACCATTGGTTCAAGGATTGCCGGTTTCTTTTTGTCACATAATGTGTGCCCAGTTTGCACAGTTTTCATTCCTAACAGTGCAACAATGTCGCCTGCCTCTGCGCTATCTAACTCCTCCCGTGAATTGGCATGCATTTCTAATATCCTGCCAACTCGTTCTGTTCTGTCATTTGTACTATTGTATATAGAGTCGCCTTTCTTTAATTTACCCGAGTAAATTCGTGTAAATGTTAACGCACCATATTTGTCTTCCATTATCTTAAACGCAAGTGCTCGCAACGGACCATCTGCATCTACTATGGCCACTTCACCAGTTTCCTCACCCGTTTCATCTACTTCCGGTTGTGGGTCTACTTCAGTAGGGTTAGGTAGATATTCTATAACGGCATCCATAACAAGCTGAACACCTTTATTTTTAAATGAACTGCCGCAATATGTTGGGAAGAAATCTGTACTAATCGTGCCCTTACGTATACATTTCTTAATGTCATCAATACTAATAGATGTTGGGTCGTCTAACCATTCCATCATTATCTCGTCATCCATCTCTACTACAGTTTCGACTAACTCATCATAATAATGTTTTGCATCTTCCACTAAATCATCTGGTATTGGGCCATCAGTGTATGACATAGGATCAGCCGGGTCCGACCAGGTTCGTGCTGTTTGATTTAATATATCAACCACCCCTATGAAATCATCTTCAACACCGATGGGTATAGTCATAACTACAGGACTAGCACCAAGCCGTGTTTTTATCTGTTTTATAACACCAAAGAAATCAGCACCCACCCTATCCATTTTATTAATGTATATAATACGTGCTACTTCACTGTCGTTGGCATAACGCCAGTTAGTTTCTGATTGTGGTTCTACTCCGCCACTAGCACAAAATACACCTACACCACCATCGAGCACTTTAAGAGAACGGTAGACTTCAATTGTGAAGTCTACGTGTCCGGGTGTGTCGATAATGTTAAACTGATGGTCTTTCCAGTAGCAAGTAGTCGCGGCACTTTGTATTGTAATGCCTCGCTCTTGCTCTTGCTCCATAAAGTCAGTAGTTGCGGCGCCGTCGTGGACTTCGCCGATCTTGTGAATCTTTCCTGTAAGTTTAAGAATGCGCTCTGTGGTTGTTGTCTTACCAGCATCCACGTGAGCAAAGATTCCTATATTTCTGTATTTTGTTAAATCATTCATGTGTGTGTGTCTCAAATTTTAATAAAGTATCAACGTAATTTGTTGCGTAACCATCAATTGCTATTTCCCATTTGTTAAAACTGTCAGTGTTAAACATTAACCGGCCGGATGCTTCTGTTGACATCCATCCACTATTAGGATCACGAGGCCAGCCTGCTTCCATTTCTAATTCTAATTGGCCAGGTGCCCAAGAACAGTAACCCAAAACAATTAAGAATTGCATCGGTCCTGTACCACCGGCAATATCAACTAAAATATCAGTGCCTTGTGTAACTGACAACCATTTATTTATCGGCTCAGTGGTTGAAAAATTATAATCCGGTGTATGTAAGACATAGCCAATTTGTGTTTCAACTGGCCCGCCGTAATAAATTCGTACACTATGATCAACTGGGTGTTCAATATGTGCCTGTCGACATAGTTCCATCCATAGCGATTTATTAATAGGTTTATTAATAATAAAACCTATAGCACCTTCAATGTTATGCTTATATATAAACACCACAGTTTCTTTAAATCGAACATCGTCTATCTTTGGTGCCGATACTAAAAAATTTCCAGTTAAATATTTCATAGACTTCAGCCAAGTTTTATATTTATTATAAAATTATTTTCCTATTTCTTTTTTCTGCCAATTGCCCTATTACGTTTTTTACGAGCGGCATGGACCATTCGTTCCCTATATGTATTCATTCTACAAAATAACCTGGTGGGAACTTTTCTTTTTTCTTTTCTGCAAATTCTTCCATAGTCTCTAAATTGGGCAAGTACTCCTTACCAGTAAAACATCCTCCCATCCCTGGTATTTTAAAACCAACATCTTGTTTTATATCTCTACCCTTTTCTATAACTATAACTCTTTTATATACTGACAATGAATAAAGATCGCCATGTGTATTATTAGGATGTCCTTGAATATAATCGATAAATTCTTTTGCAGTCTCTAACATAGTACCTGGTTGTAAATATGTTTCTATTGCAGGTTTAAAATAACCATTACCGTGATAACTTATATCTTCGCAGAGATAAACACCTGTTTGGCTTAAACGAGGTAGTATCCATTGCAATGTTCCTACTTGCTGAAATACATTATGCCCGCCATCATCAATAAAAATATCTATTTCAGGAACTTTGTTTGTTATCGAATCTCTAAAATCTTTATCAGTAATATCGCCTATGAATACATCAATTTGGTCTTGTTCTGCCGCTTTGCAATGTTGGTCAGAATCTATTCCATAAATCTTACTTCTAGGGCCAAAACATGATTTCCACATTTCTAAAGATCCACCATGCCATATACCTAATTCCATTACACAAACATCTGAATCATAAAATCTTTTAAAATGGTCATGATAAATTTCTAAGTACTCAGAAACTTTCCACGACGTTAATCCTTTATGGTTATTAAAAAAATGTTGGAATCTATTCATATTGGTTTTCCTACTTTGTCTAAGCCAATGATTCGGGGCTTACCTGCATGATCCAACGCAACGTTCGTAAAATCGCCCCTTGCAACCATTTCATCATCAACATAAACATCCACGTGTACTGTTACCGACGTTACCCCCGTTTTTAATACATATCCGTAACAGGAAACTAACTCGCCGACTTGTACTGCTTTTAGAAATTCTATATTATTAACGGCTCTAGTTGCACTTTTACCACCCGGCGCAATGTGCGCTGATGCCAAATCCATTAAACTCATAAGCCAGCCACCAAAAATATCTCCGCGGGCATTTGTATCCCGCGGCATTGCTGACATTTGTATAACTAAATTACCTTTCATATCAATTATAATTTGAGATTTTTAACAATCTAAAAATATTCTGTACACCAATTATTTGCCTATAAGCATCATGTAATGCGTGGTGCTTGGCATCTGTTGGTACTTTTGCATCTATCAAACCAAACAATGTTCGAGTGTCTCGAACCTGATAATACTTCCAAGGAATTCCTCGATGCAATGCTTTAGCAACATGTTCTAATATGTTGTAATCAAATATAGCACCGTGGCCCCAATAAAAATCACTATTAGCACAAAACTTATATAATTTTTTCATTACCTCTTGTATATCTTCCCGACCTTCATTACTAAATGCTTCATCAACCACTTCGGCATTTTGTTTTGCCCACCAATCTAATGTATTTTCATCTATACTACATCCAATATCTGTGCAACTTTCAATCGTTGGCTTTAAATACAAAGTATTCAAATCATTAAGATCAGTGCTACGATAATCGTCCCATGGGTTAAACAATATTATGCCAATAGACAATATCACTGGCATATCGCCAGTGCCTAATGTTTCTATATCTATCATTGTCCATTTTTCAAGCATTTTCTTATTATACTATAAAATAAATGAAATGTCAAAGAAAAAGCGACCCTCCTGGCCGCTTTTTTAATCCTAAAGTATTAATACAAATTGCATTAATGCTTCGGTGATTATCCTTATTTAAGGACTTATTAAGTGTATTAGTCTTTAGTGAATGCCCAATAAAGAACAGCAAGTGCTACTAAACCAACTAAACCTTGACTGCCTAAATCGTTCACTATTCCGACAATACCGCCAACAGGGTCAATACCAAAAAATGGTAATGAAGCGCCGAAAAGAACTTGTAGTACAACAACTAATGCAACTGCTACAATTCCTAAATCTGTTAAGGCGCGAGCCCATGTTCTAACTGTATTAAGCCAATCCATAATGAATTCCTCCTATTTCATTAAAACATCTTGTATTACAACACAATTTCAATAATTACTATTATTGAATATACATTATAACAATATAAAGGTCTACTGTCAACCTTTAACTATTAACTCTATTCTATCTCTAATTGGGGTATACTGTCTGTCTGGTATGACTTTATAATGGCGCCTTCACTAACACTTTGTAGTTTTACTTGATATCCCCATAGTCGTTTAACATGTGTTAGTACCTCTTGCGCGTCTTCGGTAAGTGCTTTACCGTTGGTTGCGTTATGTCGCAATGATAATTGTCTACCAGATGTAAACGCTGCATCCGCAACTTCTATATCTGGTATCATACTTGAAATGCTATACATATTTGCTAACACTTCCCTAATGCTTTTATAACCTTGACTGTTGTGTATGTCCTTTACTATATAATGATTAGCATTTGTATTATTATTTAGCGTAAATAAGTGCATTTTTCGAATAAGTGTAGGACTTAAAAATTGCCTAATAAATGACTCATCTCGAAAATTCTCAACTGCGTATAGGCAAGTTTGACGCCAATCGCCGCCAGCAAAGTCTGGAAACCATTCTTTATCTTCAGCAGTAGGATCTTCGCAAACTCTTTTAATGTCTTTGAACATTTCAAATCCTAAATAATAAGGATTGAACCCGCTGTAACCCTTCTGATCAAATGTTGGTTGATACATTACTCCACTATGTGTATGAAAAAATTCAAGCATTGCACCGTCTGTTAATAGGCCTTTGTCGTGCAACGTATTCATTATATAATGATGAGAAAATGTTGCCCAACCTTCGTTCATTACTTTTGTTTGATATTGCGGATAAAAATATTGTGATATTTTTCTAACTATACGAACTAATTCACGTTGCCAATCAGTAAGTATCGGTGAATTCTTTTCTATAAAATATAATATATTTTCTTCAGGATCTGAGAAGGCTACATTCTTCTTCTTTTCTTTTTGTTTTTTAGTCTTTGGCAATGTACGCCACAAGTCATTATATATTTGTCGTAGATATTGCCTACGTTCAGTGGCTTGTTCGCGTTCTTCGTATACATTTAACTTTATTGGCCGTTTATATTTACTAATACCGTGTTTACTTAATGCATGACAACTGTCGAGCACTTGCTCAACTATACGTTGGCCATGCCGTTCCTCACATTCCATAATGTAATTCTTAGCAAACACAAGATAATCAATAATATGGCTGGCATCAGTCCATTGTCTAAACAGATAATTATTCTTAAAGAAATGATTATGACCAAATGCGGCATGTGCGATAACCGTAGTTTGTGTTGTTATTGAGTTTTCCTCCATTAGATAATTAATACAAGGATTACTATTAATAACTATCTCATATGCTAAACCTGTGTAACCTTTCCTGTAGTTCTGTTCCTCTGCTGAAAACTGTTTTCCAAAACTCCAATGTTTGTAATAAAGAGGCAACCCTGAACTAGCATATGCATCGAGCATCTGCTCCGATGATATAACTTCTAATTGATTAGGATATACATTTAAGTTAAGATCATTTAATGCAATGTCTTCACACGCATTATAAACCTCATCCAATAACGGAAAGGACCAATCAGCACCTGTATATAATGGAGTTGTCATTCGTTGTCCTCTGTTTCATCTACTACTGTGGAATTCATCGAACTAATGGTACTCGATTTGGAGAAAAACTCTCTAAACACTGGAATAATCTCTCCTGCTTCTTTAACTTTTTTACTTACCAAGTTTGGCCATTGTTTGTGTAAACTATCATATAACTTCCACATACCAGTATGAGCATCGGCGGCCGCAGACCAGAATCCTCTAGTTTGCTCATACATACCTGCAATTTCAACATAGGTATAGAACTTTACAACTGGTAATATATGTTTAACCAATGTTTCTTCTAAAATCGGTATATCTGACATAAAGTTATCACCGTCACTTGCTTGTGCTATATATGCGTTCCATTCGGCTTGACTATATCGTTCTTTAAGAATAGTGTTCGCCAATAATAAACCACTACTTACAACAGTGCCGCCGGTTTCTTTGCTTTGAAAAAATTCCTCCTCGGAACATTCAATTGCTTCTGTGTGATGCCTAATAAAAATTACATCTACATTTTCGTATTTTCTTTCAAGAAACAAATATAATAGAAGAAAGAACCTCTTTGACAATTCCTTTTCCCGTTCGCCCATACTTGCACTAACATCCATAATACATACCATCACTGCTGATGATGTAGGTTTAGGATATTTCGCAAAGTTATTAAACCTCAAATCAATTGGGTCAATAAAAGGAATTGCTTTATGCCGTTTGCGTAAACGTTCAATCTTTAATTTAAGTTCTTCGATCTCTGCTCTATTTTTTGTCATAGGCTTGATCTCTTCTTTGTAATGCTTTATTTCTTTTTCAAGGCGTTCGATCTCTTTCTCACATTTATCAATTTCCTTACGTTTGGGAAATTTTAATGCAATGCGTCTACCCAGACTTCGTATCATACTTTGTTCAATATTAAGTTGGCTTGGACTACCTACAGTTGTGTAACCAGATCTGTGTGTTTCCCAAACTGTAACATTTTCTTTATTTTTTTCTTCGAGATTAGGTAATTCCAAATCCTCAAACACAATATCTAAATACTCGTCACGTGTTAAACTAAATTGAAATTCATCCTCGCCTCCACCGGAATCACTTGCTTCGCCTTGGCCTGCACCACCACCACCACCAGCCGGCGGCTTTTCAATAGTATCACCTTTAATAAAATCCTGATTTCCAGGCAATACAAAATCATAGTCGCCTGTTTTACCATCATTATTAAATGACGGTTCTTGGATACCATCAGTTGGTATACTAATACTTTCCTCACCTTTGTCCGTGATGGAACGCTTCACAATATTTTTATGAATGCGTTCCGTTAAATGTTTCTTTGCTCGCCGAATGAATCGTTGTCTATTGGATAAACTTTTTCCTTTAGGATTCTTCCGCCGGTCAATTATATATTTAGACATAGATATTATTAACTCGACTTTTGAACCCGCATATACCACTCAACGAGCCGGCGAACCTGTTTGTTGGTATATCCTTTATCCTCCATTCGATTAACAAAATCGTTATGTTTTCGTTGGTCGTCTTTGTTGCCTTTGGCAGTAAAACTAATAATAGGTAATAGTTCTTCTGTTGAAGCAAACATTTTCTTTTCAATAACCTCCCGAAGTTTTTCATAACTAGTCCATTTTGGATTTTTGCCTTTATTCTTTGCTTTTGCTCTAATAACAAAGTTTACCACTTCATTTCGAAAATCTTTAGGATTTGCTATACCTGCAGGTTTCTCAATTTTTTCTAGTTCTTCGTTAAGTACGCCGCGATCGAATAAATTACCTGTGTCGGGGTCTTTAAAGTCTATTTCTTGTATCCATGCATCAGCATACTCTATATACCGATCGAACAGATTCTGTCCGTAATCACTATAACTTTCGAGATATGCTTTTTGTATTTCATTACCAATAAACTCAGCATACTTAGGACTCAAGTAATCTTTAATAAACTCTAAATACGAATCTTCTTTTTCTTTTGGATATTGCTCTCGCATAATATTATCCGATAACACATACATCAAGTGTATAGGATCTGCGGCAATTTCAGTAGTATCAAAGTTAAATGTCTGTGACAATGTTTTAAAAGCAAATCGAGTTGATATGCCTGCCATTCCCTCATCAACACCTGCGACATCTTTGTACTCTTGCATACTCTTTGCCTTCGGATCAACATCCTTAATACTCTCACCATTGTATACTCGCATTTTACTATATAGTGAGCTATTCTCATGCTCAACGAGTCGTGTTAAGATAGAAAATTTAGCAAGAGCAGAAAGTGTCTGCGGGGCACATTGCGTAGTAGTAATGCCAGATGAACTCAGCATCTTATCATAAATTTTAACTTCTTCATCAACCCGCAAGCAATACGGTACCTTAACTACACAAATTCGATCAATAAATGCTTCATTGTTTTTATTGTTTTTAAATGTCTGCCATTCTGATTCATTACTATGTGCTAAGATAACCCCATTAAATGGTATGGCACTAATACCTTCTGTGCCAATATAGTTACCTTCTTGTGTAGCAGTTAACAACGGATGCAATACTTTAATCGGTGCTTTGAACATCTCAACGAATTCCATCATACCTTGATTACCGCGACATAATGCGCCACTGTAACTATAACTATCTGTGTCATTCTGGCTGTAATGCTCCAGCATACGAATATCAGTTTTACCAACCAATGAGCTAATGTCCTGATTATTCTCATCGCCTGGTTCTGTTTTAACAATTCCTATCTGCTCAAGTTTGCTTGGGGTGATCTTAGCGATTTTAAACTTTGTAATATCACCAGCAAACTCTTTTAATCTTTTGATCGCCCACGGACTTATTAATCCTGATAGATATCGACGATCGATTTTATAATCTTTTTCCAGTTGTGCCGCGTATTGGTCGGGCTCAAACAATCCCAACGGTGTTTCAAACACCGGTGAAAGTATAGTTTCGTCATCCTGCTCTATAGCTAATGTATAGATTGGATATTGTTGCATTAATTCTTTTAATCTTTCCGCAAGGCTCGACTTACCACCACCGACTGGTCCAAGCAAATATAAGATTTGCTTACGTTCTTCCAGTCCCTGCGCTGCATGTGTAAAATAGCCAACAATGCGTTCAACAGTTTCTTCCATGCCATAAAAATCTTTAAAGGCTGGATAGATTTTTAATGTTTTATTTAAAAACATACGAGAAAGTCTTGCGTCCTTGCTTGTATCAACTAACTCTGGTTCACCAATTGCTCGAATCATTCGTTCAGCAGGTGATGCATATACCAACGGGTCTTTTTTACAGGTAGTCAGGTAATCTTCAAAGGTTAAAAATTCTATTTGATTTTTAACGTGATTCGCTAGATACTCTTTAAATATGCTCATGTGTGCTCCATTTTATTTTAACAATATACACTTATAGCATAACAATAACAAATATTTAGTATTATGAATATTTATCTAAAAATAAACCAAACCAAATATATAAATATTACTATGAACATAGAAGAACTAGCACTAGGCGCAAGCCTTAATATTACATCATTCTTAATGCCATGGGTTACTATACTAATAAGCATAATTATGGCAATGATGATCAAAGACTGGGCAGTATCATTTGTTAAAGGACTAAAATTTAAACTTAATAGTGCATTTAACCCCGGTGATATTGTTATTCTCGACGAGGAAGAAGCAGTAATAATATCTATAGGCGTAACTAAAACTGTATTCGAAAGAGTCGGCCAGCGTGGTATTGTCTGGCGATATGTCCCAAATGAACGGCTTGCTTTTTTAAAACTTGAGAAAGTTGTTAGAAGTGACGTCCATAAAAATGGAGCAAAATAACGTTATTAAGAAGAAATAAAAGGTGGCATATGCCACCTTTTATTTGAGAATAGATGATGCAAAATTCCAATTGCAACCAAAACTGGGGATAAACACATTCTCGCTTTTTACATTTCCGAAAGTTTCAGAAAGAACATCAAGCCATTTATTTACTTGCTCTGGTTCATAATCTTGACTCCCAACCTGCACAGTAATAACACCATCAAGTTTTAATATTCTTTTTAAATTTTTCATATTTCTTATTATAAGATCAATACAAGTTTGATCTTGAAGAAGATCAATAAAAATTTTATCGTATTTTGAATCTTCTATAGATTTTATACTTTCAAAAGCATCTCCCCAAATACAATTAATTAAATTACTTTCAGTGACGTGGGTATTAACTGAACGATGATACAAAAACGCAACTTGGGCACTTGGCGGTATATTTCCAATTTTTGTAAAATGTTTTTTACAAGCTTCTACTACTTCTGAATCTAATTCGAACCAATCAATTGAATCAAATCCTTTATATAAACATTCTCTTGCAACTCCTCCATCGCCACCACCGATTATTGCGGCACTAGAATTATTTAGATTAAGTGTTGTTGCTAAGCTAACCATTGTACTGCTATAAAGATGTTCGTCGTTTTCAGCGACTTGAATTTCATTATCGATAAACAATGCTCTTCCAAATTCTTCTAGATCTAAAATTTCTATAAACTGATCTTTTTTAGAAACAAAAGTATCAATGACCTCATTAACAACATAATATTTTTTTTGGCCAGGAGTATTATAAACATCTTCATAAAGACTTGCTGGTGACATTAAGAAAACTGACGAAAGACTCATAGAACTTCTTTCAAACTGTTTAACTACTATTCTTTCGTGCTCAATTTCTTTTTCAAATATATCTACTGCTACTGAAGGTGAGATATTTCCGCAAGTAAAAAAATCAAAACTTATTACATTTTTATCTGGAAAAGTATGAAGACTCATATGACTTTCTGCTAGTAGAGCAATCATAGTAAATCCGTGCGGTTTAAATTCATGTTGGGTAATATCAAGTATTTTTACTTCGGCAGTCTCTGCAATTTTGTAAACTATTTCTTTAAGGGATGCCGGACTATAAACCTGCATTACACCCAGAATGTCTAAAGTAATATGTTCTCCTACTTTTATCATATCTTTTATTTCTTCTCAATAACTGCTCGATCTAAAAGATCCTTGCGAGTGCGGGTATCCAGTTTTTCCATGGAAAATACTTTTCTTTACATAACAATTTGGACCGAATTCCATTCCTTCATTAAACCAGTCTGAGCATTTAACATAACCGGCTTTCTCATATGCAGGTAATGCGGTTTTACGAGGTATACTCCAACAAACTGATTTATTTTCTTGTTTTGCTTGCTTATCAATTTGGTCAAACAATAATTGTGCTATACCTTTATTTCGATAATCTGGGTCAACCCATATTCCCCTACTTCTATATCTAATATCAGCGGTTGCAAAGCCACTATTAACACCAATTATATTATCATTATCAAATACTGCCCAAAAGGATGGAACATATTTTTCATATATAGACATATCAGTACCACCAAGGAATTGCATACTGCTCATTGGACGAATTTCAGATTTTCGATTTGGCCAGAGTTGTTGTTTCCATACTTCTGATATGATATCAAAATCAACTTTATCTACTTCTAAATGTTCACTATATACAAATTTATCATATACCCATCTGCAAGCACTAGATATTATATTAATAGTCATACAGTTATTTAGTTTGTAAATTATTTAAACGCAGGACCGTTATACCACGGTCTAAGGACCCTCTGACTTAAAAGAAATCCACGGTAATCTAAATTGCATAGGTCGGAGTAAGTTTATTCTCCATTTAATGTATGATAAAAAACTTCCTGGTATTTCAGGATGAGTAATTCCTCGATCTGAGGTTTTAATTTTTAAAAATATAGCATTAAACATTTAACATTTTCTCTACTGAGAGTTTAAAAGATCAGATAATTCTCGAGCCGAATTGTATAATATTTTTTCTGTGCTCAATCCGATCACAATTTTATTTGTTTCTTTATCCATAAATTTTGCAGTATCGTTCTCGGACAACATATATTCATAATTTATCGTCAGTTCTTCGTTAATATGTATATCTCTTTTAGCAATACCTAACCCTTGGTAATATAATATATTGGGATCAAAAGAATGATTTATATTATCATCTACTTCTAAATGTTCACTATATACAAATTTATCATATACCCATCTGCAAGCACTTTTTTGAAATATTTTATCACTCCGGGTTGCTCTTAATTGTAAATATTCATCCACGGTTATTACTGTTTCATCATCATCTTGTCCCCAATAAAACACTATACTTTTTTTAGGGATATGTTCAAGAGTATATAATCCTGCACCATGAACAGTTGAAGTTCTATTTTCTAGTTTAACGTAAAACATCGAGTATTCCTCCTATACAAGTATCATACATACTATTGGGATATTTTTCTTGTAAAGGATACCGAAATAATTTATTAAATTTATCATTCTCATTATATTTTTCCGTGTAATGTATTTTAATTTTTTCAAATCCGGTATCACCTTTCCCTGTATTTGGTAAATCTAAATCATACGCAATTTTATATAATTTATACTTTTCGTTATAGTAGGGCCAAATGTCTGGATTTTTTATTTTACATTCTTTTTGATATTCTATTACTTTTTTACAACCTTCTAGTAATATTTTAGATGAATAGTAACACAAATTTGTTATACAAGGTTGCTGTATTTTTTCTAGAAATCGTAATTGTGATCCTATAGATGCATTAGAGCCATAACATATAATAGGATAATTATGTTTACCTATAGTTTGCACACCATAATGTTTCTTTTCTATGTTATAATCCTTTATGTCAACGCATTTTACTCCTGCTTCTACAATGTTTAAATCAGTATCATCTAATAGTATCACAGGCGGTGAACCATCTACTAGTATCATATCTGCATTGGACAATGTATACATTTTAAAATATACGGCATAATGCGGGGATGCTGATTCTCCAAGATCAGCATAATATTCATATTCGCCGCTTTCATAAAAATCTAATAAATTAAAATCTTTTATGTAGTGCTTTATGTTATGTTTTTGACAAAATTTTATTGCTGAATTTACATCAAAATCATTGAAATCGTTATCATATCTGAATGTTAGTGCATGGAAAGGTATTTTTAATCTTTGTAACATTAAACATAAAAATTGAGAGTCTATACCGCCTGACAACTGAACCTCAATGGTTTTATATTCTTTCAAATCATCTATTAAGTCTTGCCAGCCTATAGAATCTTCTACAGACATATTCATAGATGCTTGCATATTTACAAAATCTATCCCCCAATAATCTTTATGAAATGATTTCCAACCTCGATTATAACCCGGCATTATCCTGTTCGGGTCTAAATAATGTCCATGCGCCATAAATTACTGCGGCCCATGCTACCCATTTAACTAACGGCGCAAACAAAATACATACTACGCCAACACCAATTAACACAGTGCCATCCCAGGATGATCGCTCGCTCCATCTATCTTTTAACCATTGTATCATAATACTCTCCTTTTACATACTATTCTTTTTTTCTTGAATTTCTTTTCTACGTTCTTTTGTTAATTTACCGAGGTCACCGAGTGCTTTTCTTGCTCGTGTTGCCGCGGCTTTAACTCCTTTCCCTTCAAACTTTTCAGACTCAATAATGTATTCGTTAAATGCCTGTACAATCTTATCGTGTATAGCCATTACTTGTCTGCCATTGCCGGTATTGCTGGATCACTTGTACTTCGGACTTCGTAATCGCCATCGAGGCCGCCAAAATCATCAATAATAGCATCATCATCGTTTAACGAGCCGGCATCATCTATTTCTTCAAAGCGATCTGCTCTACGTTGTGAAACCTGGCTGGATACTACACCGCTTACTTTTCGTACTAACACATTTAAAGCCATTCCCCACGTTGCATACATTACAGCGGTCCATGGATTTGCAAAAAAACCAACGCCAATCATTAAACCAAACCATATCCAAATATATGCATTAACTAACGGGTATGACCACCATCCTGCTGAATTATCCATAATCTGCTCCTAATATTATATGTTATTTATCTACATATATTAAATTTCACAGCCGCCGGCAACACATGCCAGCTCTTGGCTGCTAGTAGTCATATCTTGCACTTCATATTCACTTAATATTGCCCAATTAACGTTTTTCGGCATCTGTTTAAGCGATTGCTCATATTCTTCTTTTGTACAATCTTGATACGGTGCTTGCCTATAGGTATGATCACTAAATGGTAGGAAAGAAACCCCTGACATTTGGTCAAAGTGCTTATAAACCCATGCACCTACTTCTAACCATTCCTCTTCCTTTACACTAATAGTAACTGAAGGTTTATGCTCGCACCAATAATCTTGGTACACTTTCCATAATTCTAGTTGTTCTACAGCCGTCATGTCTTTTCTATAAACACCATTCTTTGGACCTTTAATTGGGAATGAGAACACTATAGTATGTTCTGGCTTTGTTACATCATCTTCGTGCGGAAACCCTGCTTCTATCATCATTTTTGCTAACGGGTCTTTTTTATCAGCACGAATAGTCCTAATGTAATAAGGATTATGCCGGGCGTGAATGCCGCTGGCACTGTTTACTAGTTGACTTACTGTGCCCGAAGGTTTAACACAAGTAATAGCAACAGATTGATTAATACCCAACTTCTTTGTCCATTCTTTATTAGTAGCAATTGCTACTTCTTTAAGCGCTGTAAGTAATTCTTCTAAACCTTTCTTTTTACCATTTGTTAACGGACTATCCATAATGCCTGTTAGTGATACACCAAGCAACCGTTCTTCCTCGCAATTTGCTAACCACCGTCTGTTAAGGTATTTGAAATTTGTAAGAGTTGATTGAAATGTGCCTAATATAGTTGCATTAACAACTTTTTCTTTTAATGATTCAAGTGTATCGTCTGGGCGAATAACTACTTCTGATAAATTACAAAACTCTTCAGATCGTAAAATAATTTCACTACAAGGATTTGTACCAAAATTATAGTCTGGATCTCTACGTCCATTTTTAGCTGCTTGTGCTTTTGCAGCCCGTCTATTAAAAATACCACGTTCGCCTGACTTTGATTCGTAAAGCGATTGCCACTCGTCCATAAAAATGCCAATATCTGTGCGTTCTGTATAACAAGCAGAATTATTTGCTAATGCTCGTTGGGTTTGTGTTTCCCACCATTGGCCGGATTTTGCTAAACGCATCCGATCATCAGACAAGTTTGATAAACTAATCAACGCAGAACGCCGGACACCACCAACTACGACTATCTCTGCAATTTTGCAAGTAATGTCGTGGCATTCCAAAGATGTTAATTTACGACCTGCGGCACCTTTAAAAATACCTACGCAAAAATTAAATAAATCTTCTAATGGGCCTGGTCCCGATGCTCTACCGCCAAATGTTTTCAATGGTGCGCCAGCTGGTCGAACTCTTGTTAAATCCCATTTAGGAACTTGCCCACCGTACAACAGATGGACTAATTCTTTTAATGCCCTTGCCCAACCTAATTTGGAATCACTTACAACTATTGTAGTTTCTGTATTATAAAAATCATCAGCAACTCGTGGCATTTCATTAATCATTTGTCGTTCAACACTAAAGCCTACACCTGTACCGTTCATTAAAATATAAAGTATTTCATCAAATGCTCTTGGCGTTTCAATTGCTACAAATGAGCAATTATATCCTGCTATATTTTCTCGGTGCAATGCTTCTCCTGCAGTCATAAGACAACGCATTGATGGCATTACTTTTTGGTCTAATACGGCTTGAGTAAGTTCATTTTTTATATTATTAGGTAACTTGTAATTGCATTGTTCTTCTAAATGCGTAACAAAAAAATTAAAATATCGATGTACAGTTTCATCCCATGTCTCTCTCCGCTTATCTTCATACCGATATCGTGAATATCTTGATAAATGAATATACTGTTGATATAGTGTTGGTAACGCAACTTTGTTGTCCGAAACAACATCGGGGCTAATTGGTATTGTATTTGTGTTTGTTGTCGTGCCTCGTTCCATAACGGATGTTTCGTTGCCTGATGTCATCAGAGTCCCCCTGTTTGTGAATTGATAAAAAATAAGTAAACAATATTAAACTTTAAATTATTTACCACCGTAAAGAATATTCGGTTACCTAACATATCAATTACCAACCGTTTGATTGTTATAGACAGTATTGTAAATTGCATTCACTAAAACAAAAGTAGCACACTTTGGCATATCCTTAATTCGCCGAGCACCGATGTATGTGCAAGCACTACGCACCCCTCCAAGTATTTCAGTAACTGTGCCATCCACTGGGCCACGGGCGTCTAATCTAATATGCTTACCTTCTGAACTTCGGTATCCATCTTTGCGTGTTCCGTGTTCTTGCATTGCGCGATTGGAACTCATACCGTAAAACTCATACTGCCCTGCAACTTCGTCCAATTCACTTTCATCATGCCCTGCAAGCATACCACCTAACATAACAAAGTCAGCGCCTGCGGCAAATGCTTTAGCAACATCACCCGGTTCTGTACAACCGCCGTCGGCTATAATATGTCCACCCAATCCGTGTGCGGCATCAGCACATTCCATAACTCCACTTAACTGTGGCATGCCGACACCCGTCATTATACGTGTTGTGCATACCGAACCAGGTCCTATACCACATTTTATAATATCAGCACCAGCAATAACTAATTGCTCGGTCATTTCGCCAGTGATAACATTGCCTGCTATAATAATCTTTTTAGGAAATTCTTCTCTTACTCGTTTAACAAAATCTGAAAAGTTTTGTTGGTAACCGTTTGCTACATCGATGCAAATAAATTTAACATCCGGCCAACGTGTAAGTATCTCTTTGGCTTTTCGATAATCCTCTGCGTCTGGATCAAATATAGCATTAGTGCCTGTGCTAACTGCTATATTATTTAAACTCAGACCGTGCCCTACTGCATTTTCCCAATCTTCGATGGTGTAATGTTTTTTAATAACTGTTAACATATTATAATTTTGCAATACATTTGCCATAGCAAACGTACCAACGCCATCCATATTGGATGCCATAATAGGAATACCTGACCAAGTTTCTTTGGTATCATTCCAGTGCCTAAATGTAAAGTCACGTTCCATAGTAACACTACGCCTACTTGATAATGTAGAGCGTTTAGGTTTTAGTAAAACATCTTTATAATCTAATTTAATTTCTGTTTCTATTCTCATATACTTTTTTTTATTATTTTAATAAATACATATACTATGTTAACAAAAGATATCGTAGAAGTCAAGCAAAATAAGAAGAAATATACAATGGGTTATAGCCCAGAAACGTTATCCTATACCCATAAAGTTAAGGATATTTACGAAGCCAAGGACAAAGGCAAAAACAAGGATAATAGCGACGACAACGATAGTACCGATCGTGAAAAGAAAAATAAAAAGAAATTCCGCGATCCCCAATACCAAAAAATGATTAACAGAGCAGCGGTTGAATATGCTTATGTTGATGATGCCAATGATCAAATCATAAGAATGCTACAAGATCGGTCGTTTAAAGATCATGAACAAAACAAAAAACAAACCAAAGACATAGAATCTTTACGTAAAGAAATTGGCAAACTACGCGACGAATTACATGAACTTAAACGAACTATTAAACAGCACGATCACGGAAAAAGTCGACGCTAAAAAATACCTATACCATGTTACCTTTACTAAAAATGTTCCAAACATTAAAAAGAAAGGTCTAATTCAATTCCAACCAAGCAACTGGATTAAAGGTCCAGGCGGCGATCGATACAATAATGACATCGCCGGTATATTTGCATTTGATCATCCAGTGGATGCATTAAACTGGGCAGGCAAAATGGAATATGAATTCCGCGACACAGACAAAAACATTTCTATTGTGCGTATTGATATGGAAGACTTTTGGGAAGATGACCCAGCAGAGGATCCATTTGTTTCTAACAAAGGTAAAGCAAAATACAGTCCCCGAGACATTAAAGCAGATAAAATTATAGATGTGCTCGATATGAGTGGCATTAAACGACCAGG
>MPMD02392799.1_pt1 | contig 20522 bp, 18 predicted proteins | sample 1617291 | NCBI WGS metagenome assembly MPMD02 (sample SAMN05944810, study PRJNA350692) | marine metagenome | biome: marine; feature: ODZ; material: water; isolation source: 120 m water sample filtered on 30 um supor filter | place: Pacific Ocean | collected 2012-04-09 | depth 120m m | reverse complement strand
GGGGGGTGGGGGTGGCCTCTTCCGGCTCAAAGCCCCTGTTGAACCCACCCTGCTCATCGAAGATTGGTGCGGGACCACCACGCACATCGGCATCGGCCTCAATCGCATCGGCCCACACCCTTCTGAGGGCAGTTTCGCCAAACGTACCCGCACGCACGGCATCCGGATCCAGTCCCACCTCACGCATGAGGCCTTCAACCATGGAAACCTTGTCTGGATCTAATGCCTCGGCAATCCGGCGGCGCAGCCAGATCGCTCGTGCGCGCTTCTGCAAGAACGCAAACGTCTCCTCCTCAGTGAAGGGCTCCGCCTCGGGATCCCTAAGCCGTACCTCCAACTCATTCATCTCTTGCTGGAGACGATGGAACTCTTCTACTGCACCCGCACGCTCCAGGAAGTCTGCTTGAAGGTCGTCCAGTTGACCAACAAGCTCCTCGTTGTCGCCTGCTGCTTGTGCCCTGACACGCAGCTGTTCAAGCAGCGCCCTCTGGGCGGTAGTTAGGACTTCTTCCGACGCTGACTCTATGGGTATATCCCGCTCGGCATCACCAAACCTGACCCAGGCCTCGGCATCAATCTGGCGCTCCGCTGCAGCAGCCCGCAGCTGATCCGGGGTCAGCGCAAAGTTGCTTCCACCAACTACAGTGTCACTTTCCAGCAGTGGCCTTGTCGTGAAGAAGAGACGAAGCTCATCATCATAGAGACCCGTGATCGCATCTTCATCTGCGTACTCCTCTGAGGTCTCACGAAAGATCCGCAGGAACTCTTCATCCGTAAGAGGGCGACCCTCCTTGACGATCGCTCGGTGACGGGCCTCCTCAAGTGCCTTCCGCGTGGCATCTGTGGCTACTCGGTAGATTCCATGATCGATCACGACAGAAGGAATCGGAGAGTCAAGGAGGCGGCTGGTAGTCCGGTGGGCTTTCCGAAGGGATCGGCCAGACAAGCCACCAGCAAGACCCCCCAAGGCGCTGCCAAGCAACACGCCTGCAGTCACACCGAAGGCTGTCTCGGTGCCTGTCCGGTACTGCTGGGTCAGGTGGAGTCCAGTTTCCGAGATACCCGCTCCCAGGAAAGCCGCACCCGCGCCTCGTACGCCCCCACGAAGCAGAGACGCTCCCTTCAGCCCTGCCCCAACCGGTATCATGCTGATCGGGCTTACGATGCCAGCCAGACCCGAGGTGGCAAATGTCCGTGCGCCACCCAGCGCCAACCGCTCACGCATCTCCAGTTCGCGGGTGTACCAGTCGGTCAGGAACTCCAGGTGTTCCGCACTCTGGATGTTGGAGTCGAGCAGCAGATCCCAGTTGTTCTCAAAGGGTGTACCTACGAGGTCCTCCATCTTGACCTTGTACTCTGGGTCCCAGCTGAACTCATTCTCGATACGACTCTTCTCCCACGCCTTCCACCAGTTGTAGGGATCGTTGTCGATGTGCATCGAGGCCTCAGCCAGCTCGCCCCAACTGACCTTGCGGCCAAAGTCACCCACATAATGCTCACGTTTTCTCGTGGGCGTACCATCTAGCAGGTTGATGTTCTCATAGAGCGCACCTGTATTGACAAGCGGCGTGCGTCGGTCGGTAGTAGGTACCAACGGAACGGTGCGCTTGATGCCGCCAGGAAGCTCTGCCATCAGGGTATGCCTGCAGTCGGAACCATTCCCGGCTGGCCGATGGACTTCCGGATCTCAGCACGCCTACGCCTTGCATTGATCTCCTCATCCAACCCAGCTTGAGCCTGTTCGGGAGTCATCTGGGATCCGACCGGCTGATAGTGTAGAACCCGGTTGACGAAATTCTGGGTCATACCGAAGCGAAGCCCAGTTGCGCTCGTTCCATTGAGTACCCCAACCGTTCCTGATTCAAACCTGGCAACGACCGCGTAGTTCACTCCGGACGCCATCAGCTCCGCTGTATGCTTCGGACCCGTAGTCCGTAGCCCATGCACCGTCAGATCGTCACCTTCGATCTCGGCATCCCAATGACCGGCGTGCGCTGTGCCATCGGCAAACAGGCCACCACCACGGTTGAATTTCAACCAGTAGTCGTCAATCTTGAGAGCCTTCTTGCCCTCTTCAATGCGTCTGGCGTTGGCTATTCTGGCCCATGTCTGGACCACCATCTCTATCGAAGGCTTCTCGACTGGACGCTGTCCATATTGTGGAAGCCCATGGGCTGCCAACATCAACGGAACCTCCATCAAACTTGAACGAAGGAGATTCTGGTCTTCTAACGCAAGGTCCATCGGGTTCGGGAGCGAAGGGTCTGACAGGTGGGCATCGAGCTGTGCATCAAACTCCGTGTACTCACCCGTAGTGAACCAAGGTCGTTCATTAAGCTCCTGAAGCGCAGCAAAAAGATCCGGATCATCCAGCTTCGCGTTTGCCGTGTGCCCAACACGCAACATAAGATCAGCCAGATGGGGGTGGTGGCCAACCTCCTGGTTGGTGTATGGACTGATGACAACTGCCGTGTACCGCTCCAAGGGGTACGGCGTAAACTCGTCGTACCCATGTAGCTTCGAGGGACCGTACCCCTTCACCAAGGTCAACTCCTCAGCCGCCTGTTGGTACGCCAGCTCCGGATCCATATTATCAACCATGTTTTCGATCGCAGTCGCACGGATGTAGTGAAGCATCCCTTCTATCCCGGGAGTGTTGTCCAAATCCAGGTCCATGCCCGGTGGAAAGCTCGCCTGTAGAGCGTCCCTAGCTAGTCCGTTACCAAACTCAGTCTGATGGATACGCCGGTAGCCCTCGCGTGCAACGGATCGAGCGGCGCTGGTCTTTTCGCTAGCCTTCTTTTCGTTGTCCAGCACGACACGGAGTGCATCTGTTGGCTTCAGGCGGGTCTGTAGCTGGCCGCCCAACAACTCCTGACCGAAACTACTGAGATCGAGGGCTCCTCCCGAGTCTCTCAGCTCCCGCTCCTCCTTCTCCGTACCCTTAGCCAAGGACCAACCCGCGAACTCACCTCGATACTTCTTCAAATCCGAAGGGTTGACGCCGTACAGTTGACGTCCGAAGGCCAGGGAGCGTCGCCACATCGGGTTTCCGAAGGTTCCCCTCTTGATTCCATCGAAGTTGGTCGAACTCATACCGGCTAGATTGAGCAGTGCTTGGAGTCCCGTGATCTGTTCGTCTACACCGGAACTGGCTGCCATCGTCAGTGCAGCGTTGGCAACAGACTGTGGGATCAACCCAGTCTTCTGTGTGTAGACCGCTCCAGCGGCCAGCAGCCTCACCCTCGCACTGTACGGGTCCTCCCCGGGAACGTCTTTGTATGGACTTTCGCCGCCACCACCGATGTATCCCCCTTGGGTAGGAGTTTGGTCTGCCACCCGTGGCTTCGACAAATCCGCAACGGCGAACTCGCTGAGCTGGGCCTCTTCGCTGAAGTTCCTAAACTGGTCGAAGTTTCGTTCGATTATCCTGCTATATAGAGGGTCGGCAACACCAGGAGGAATCCCAAGTTCGAGCAGCCTCGACCCGCGCTCAACAGCCTCCCGATCGTCATCCAACCTGTCGATTCCGGCCATCTTGTTGGACAGCTGACGCCAATGCGTATCTTGAAGAACCGGCGGTTCTCCATCGGATCCCCCAGCGTGGAGCCGATTGATTAGCTCTCGCCCCTCTTGACCCAGAACTCCCGGATCGAGTTGATCCATCCGGACGCTAATCACCGAAAAACTGGCATCACTCCGACCATCAAGCAGCACCTTCCGTATCGCCTCCCTCACACTGCTAGACATTCCACCAAGGTCATCATGCTCCAAACGCTGGAGCGCAACGTTCCAGAACTCAGGATTCGACTGCGCCTGTAAGACGTAGTAGGACATGTGGCTTGCCCAGATTTGATCTTCGACCCTCTCAAAGCGTCTCTGGGCCTCTGCCGGGTCTTCTCCCGAAGCGACACTGTCATCCATCTGACGTCGAAGCGACTGGAGATTCGCTTCGACCAACGCGACATTGGGCGTGTTGCTGGCGTTGACCAACTCTTCCGAGAGCTTGACTCCCGCTGCAACCTTCAGCTGACGTCGCAACCTGAAGGTATGGTCAGCAAGGCTCATCTTGTGAGCGGTGATGCGATTCTCAGCGGCAATATCGAACATGTCGATTTCGCGCGGGTCTTGGAGGGCACCTCTCATTACCTGAAGCTGCTCGCCGACGGTCTCCTCGTAGACGCTGTTTACCCGGCCAGGGTCCTGCTCCTTGAGTGCTGCCAACTCGGCTTCCTGAAGAACCCTTGTCGCCTCGGCATGGAGACCATCCCTCGCCACGGCCAAGTCGATTTTCTGATCCCGCTCCTCTCGTTGCTGCTGCCGGTTGGCCTCGGCAAACACACGCTCGGCAGCTACAGCCTCGGGAGAAATCAGCCGGGTAGGGACGCCGACAAGGTTGACGCGACCTTGCCTTCGGGGGACGTTGCTACGCGGGGTCTCGGTAGGCATCGGCGTCTACTTCCGACCCTTCTTGTAGCCAGGCCCAAAAACCTGAGGTGCGGCTGCGGCTGAAAAGGGGCCAAATTGAGTACCCTTCGCCGAAGCCTTCAGGACGGTGGGGCCTGCAACCTTCTTGGCTGCTGCTGCTGCTGCCTTTGCGCGATCCGCCTTGCTCTTGGTATGAGAGATCGTTGCCATGTCAGCAAGGCCACCCACCGCTCCTATGATGCCAGAGGCCAGCGCAGCTTTACCGCGAGCGTCCGCTTGTTGTGCAAGGCTCTCGTAACGAAACCTTGCACGAGCCACATCCATGCCTTCGAGGAAGGCCTCGCCACTCTCCAAGTCCACATCGGTTACACCACCCGCGACACCACGCCCACCAAAGCTGGCCTGGATCTGACCCAGGAGCCTTGTAGCCTGAATCTCGCGAAGCCTTCCCTCGCTCTCAGCGATCGAACGTGAACGAGCTGCGGAGACCTCTTCGCTCTTCTGTGTCTGGATCCCCCCGTAGATGGAAGCGCCAGTCTCGAACATGCTCGGCAGGAAAGGAACCAGGGCTTCAGCAAAACTCATGGCCAGATCCTCGAAAGTAGGTAGGCGTCCTCACCTAGAAGCCCGTAACATCGCTGGATTCCCTCGACCTCGAAGCCAAGATGTATCGCCCAACGTAGGGCAGCTTCATGTTTCAAGTCCACATCCAGTGTCATCCTGCGGAGAAAGAGCGCGTTCTTTGCGCGAACAATCAGCTGCTTTGCCGTCTTGGTCAGCTTGACCGGATGATTCAAGGCCTCGGTTCCTATCAGCGCCCAGCTGCTGGCATACCCGGTCCGCTTAGGAGTAACACCCATGATCGCCACAGGCTTACCACAGGGCAATTTCAGTGTCCGTGACCACATCCTCAGTAGCTCGACATCGAAATCAAGCGCCAGGATCGTGTCACTGATCTGTACCCGCTGTGCCTCCTGTACCTCGATAAGACGAATGTCGTCTGGACACCCCGGAAAGAGCGTGAGCTTCATCGTTCTCCGAAATCGAGTTGGGCCACGATCGAGAGCAGGTGCCAGGGCGCAGCGCCAGCCCCCTCGGCAATGAGTTGCACCTTGGTATCCATCTCGGCCAGCATCGGCTTCAGCTCAATCACGCCAGTGAACAGGGGCACCACCTCATCCATATCCATGTCTGGTCCCCTGAACTCCAGCACCTCTTGGTCATCAAGAGTCTGCCCGATCGTACCCCCGAGAGTACGGTCGAAGGTCAGGAAGATGTCGTAGGCACGCTTCAGCACTCCCTGGTAGGTCACCTTTTCCTGGTCGATTGCCGAATCGAAGGGCAAGCTCTCCCAGCGCCAAGTGTAGGGGAGGCCTACAGCCGCCTTCTCTACGCTGTCGCAGCTGATTGTACCCCCTGAGACCACCTGTTGCGGTTGCGACGCCCCATCCCCCCAGATTTCCACCGTCTCACCTTCGAGATGAGAGAGGTTCCCCAGGCTGGTCGTTGCAGCTCCGCTGTAGCTGGCTGGACCAGCATCTACGAAGTAGGCATCTTCCTGGGGCTGCTCGATGTCAAAGCGGCTCTCCATGTACTCAACGAACCGCACATCACTTCCATTGATCCTGCGCTTGACCACCATCCAGAGCTGGTGGTAGCCGTCATTCTGGGCAGGCATTGTTCCGACGCTTTCCACTTCGCCGTAGCTTCTTGTAGCCGTAGAACCACCTAGCTCATGGTGGTGCCAAGCGGCAAGCTCCTGCTCACGAGAGAAGGTACAGCCGTAGAGTCGGCCATCGGCACGACACATCCAGATTGTTCCCCAGGGCTCCGCCTGATGTGTCAACTGGACAGCATTGTTGAATCGCGAGATGACATGGTCGGCAATCGAAGTCACACTGGCGGGCTTGAAAGTGTCGCGTCTCGACTCGAACCCCGCAGCCAGAATCTTCGTGTGGTAGTAGCTGACGTAGAGGATCTCGGCATCCGACATGACAGGGTTGACTATCGACGAGCCCATACGGCTTACGATCTCAGCATTGAGGTTCGCGGGCGTGATAGCCTCGCGGTTGGTTGAAGCACTGATCTCGAAGACCGGACCAGCACTACCCGCTAGAAGCGTAGTAGCCGGTATCAGCCACCTGATCCGATCGACATGTTCTGCGACCAGGGCGTAGCTGAAGCTCGACGCATCAGTCAGCGTACGAGAACGGGCACCGGGATGAGTGTCAGTACCTGTTTCCTGATCCGGCGTGAAGCTGAAGAAATTACCTGACTCTGAACCCCAGATGCGGTTCTTCTCGCTGTTGCTCCCGGCCATCACGAGTCGTTGCTCGAACAGTGTCCCGCAGCTTGGCCAGCCGCGATAGCCACCCAGAGCCCCAAGACGCCAAAGCTCCACGGCATCATGATCGGAGGTGCCTAGTCCTGTTCCACCAAGTTCCTTGGTGTCAGTTGTGTAGCTCTCCCAGCGTACCCTCATGGAACTGGAAGTACTGTCCTTGCCTGAGCCCGATCCGATTTGGAACTTGCCCCAGCCCTCACTGGTCAGCGGAACCTGACTACCATCTCGGTTTTCCAGCCAGAACAAGACGTTTGTCTGGACGCGGATACGATAGGGACGGCCAATCGCCAAGCCACCGGGAAGCTCCCCGCCATCTGCCCAGAGCCCAGCCCAGTCATCATTGTCGCTAAACGCATTGACATTATCGCTGCCTGTATCCCAATGTACTGTATGGAACCAACCACTGAGTAGCTTGTGATGGCTTCCAACCGATGCACTGAACGTGATCGTTGAGCCACCAGCAGTTGCCGACAGCTCAATCGTGTTGGCATCAAAAACTGACTTCACGTAGTAGGGCGTACGTTCCTGGAACTCGGGCGGCAACGCGCCGTCGCCCTCGACTATCCAGATCAACTCGTTTACGGCGTAGCCGTGGCCTGGGACAACCATCAGAGTTCCAGCAGCGGAACCGTCCCAGTATTTCGGAACGATCTCTCCGAACACCTGCCACTCGTTGTTGGTTGCCGTCAGCGTACCAATCAGCCAGATCAAGCCATGCTCGGGGTCTTCGTAGTTCTTACGCACACTGAGGCCCATGTCCGTACCACGGAAGAAGTCCGTAGTGACCGTCACAGTACCGACATCACCGACCTTTGCGGAACCGCCAGTGGCGGTCATCGTCACGCCGTCACCCGCAGGCGCGAAGCTCCCGTAGGGGCCACTCTTGAACGGTATCCTACTCAGGAAGAAGGAGTTCGTGTTGAACCGCTGAAGCTGCATCGGGTGATGGTCTGAGTGCCAGAAGAACATCGTTTCCGCATTCGTCGCGTATTTCAGCTCCTTGACTTCTGCAAGCGACCACGGCGTTTCAAGTTCGACCACTTCGGTCGCATCTGCAGCAGCAAAGGTCCCGTCGCCTGTACCTGAGATGTCTACCACCGTAGACTGGAGATTCTCTGGATCCCCAGCAAGGCGGAAGGTGTTCAGCTGCGCTTCTGGTTTTGGGCATAGCGACATGTTGTTGGTCGCATTTGTGCCACCTTCCTGCCCAGTCGTAGATCCCTTTGTCGTTGTGACGCTGAAGGTGCCTGCAGCGAAGCCACCACTGTTGATGTAGTAGCTCTTGCCAAGGAAGTTGAACTCGTTCGAGTTCTGAGCCCAGAACTCGTAAGGACCCATCTCTACGTCCAGGTTGTGGTTGCTCTCTGAAGTGATGACGTTCGGCGTTGCACTTGTCATGGAGTTGCATCGCACCGCTTTCGGAAGCACGACGTAGTAGTCCTGCCCACTGCTCAGCCCTGTCGGCAGCGTATCGCCCGCAGTGAACGTCACCTTCTGGCCATGGTAGAAGCCATGGCCTACGGACTCGATCTGGTTCGCGGTGGTGTTGACGTCTACGGCCTGGAAAGTGACGTTGCCGTAGAGGAGTGCGCCCCCCTCACGATAGAAGCGGACCTTGTAGTCTGAGAACTCCATCATGTAGGCGTCTACAGTGGAGACGACGAAGGGAATCAGCCAGCTGCCAGTCGTTCCACCGCCGAGACTGTTTGCGACATAGCGCGTACCAGGACGACGTAGCAAGCCACCCTGGGGCGTACAGATGAGGTTTTTGATCGTTTTCGCACCAGCGCGGTAGGCACCGATGTCTGTACGGCCAAAGGCCCGGGGACTGATCTCGCCCCCGTTAAAAGAGCTTCTGATGGTATGGACGGTAGGCACCGGCTACCTCGTATCAACGAACGTACTGGACTCCAACTTTCGTGGTGTGCCTTCCATCCCATCGGCGCTCATGGCCCGCCTGCCCTTCTCATCAGAGACAGCCATCTTGGCCTCTGCCAGATTCGTGACACCACGTAGCGGCTCGACCCACTCCGCCTGGAGCCTCTCACAGAGATGTTCAATGAAGGAAGCATCGTACTTCAAGACGTCGATCACACGCTTGATGAAGAGGACATTGAGGGTAGGGGCATCGGCGGTGCCATTTGCCAAGTTGGTCAGGATCTGATCGCCCACGATGGCCCACTCATCACCAACCTGTGAGGTCTGACCCTGTACGGCGTGGACTGCCAGATACTCACCCATGGCTGGTAGGTCAAAGGCGGTGTCGTAGTCCCAGGCCCCGGCAGGCAGTGTGCCTGCAGAAAGCTGACGGTACTCCGTGGCGAAGTTCCACGGGTGGCTCCGAAGCACATCGTTGCGGATCGAGGCGTAGGTGGACTTGGCCAACCGTGCAGCCTTGTTGTCCACATCGATATTGGCAATCGCCTTCATGCCCATCTTCTGGAAGGCCATGTTGATGATGTCGATCGCGGCAGCAACTTCGGGCGGTTCAGCCATGTCTCAAAACCCCTTGCAAGAAGGGGCACCGGATCAGAGCCGCTGAGTCCGATGCCCCCCCGGGTCGTTGTTCGACCCCCCTGAATGAATCAGTCGCCGGACAGGTAGATCAGCTCGCAGAGACACTCGGTCGCAGCGTCAGTTGCGGCCGGATTGGTGTCCCACTCCATGATGATCGTGTAGTCCACGGCAGTGTCCGCAGACGCCCCGGCGAAGAACCACATGGGCTTGCATCGATCCCACGCATCTGTGCCGTCCAGGGCAACATCGACCCGAGTGATTGCACCCGTTATCACGACCGCTGAAGCAAACAGATCGTTCGCACCCGCAGCCTCCACCAGGGCACCGTCGTTGTTCGTGCCCTTCAGTGCCAGTCCGAAGTTTGCTGCTGCGGTCGCTCCGAAGTTGCCATCGCAACTGAAGAGCAGTTGCACCAGTCGATCGGTCGAGCTGACATCCATCAGCCGGATGGTGTCTTGGATCGCCATGTCCTGACCACTCGGTACGATGAACTGACACGCCTTGTGCCGTAGGCGGCTGTGCCCCAATCCTGCCGCAACGGTATCTACCGGCGACTTGAGTGTGGTGAAATGGCCCGTCTCGCCCATCTCAGGTCCGTAGTGATTGCTGTAGAAGGTCGCCATCGTTCAGATCCCCTCAACGATGTTGTGGAAGATGCCCCCGCCACGATCCCCGCGCCGGGGGCATCCCCGGTTTTCTTGCTCACCCAGTGCTGGAGCTTACTCCTGGCACTGAACCTCGACCACCCCGTCCTCGTCCATTCTCGTCGCGCCTACGCGCATCGAGTAGTAGACCTGAGTCGAGTAGTCCTTGTCGTCCCGCTCCGAGACCCGACCACGAATGTCGAGGCCGATGGCCAGCAGAAGCGAGTTCTGGGCATAGAACAGACACGCCCGAACCGTCGGTGAACCAGCAACAGCGTTGACCAGCTCAGTCTGCTCGAACTCGAAACCACAGTAAGAGCTGATGCTCCCCTGGGCAAGAGCTTTCACAGTATTGAAATCGCTCGATGCGACTTCCGTGGTGTTGAGCATGTCCTCGATCTGCTTTGACGTCACGACGGCGTGACGGGTCTGGTCCCTCGGAACTTCCGAGCCATCCAGGATCCGCTTCGCGGCCAGCACCTTGCCGATCGTCAGCGGATCGGATCCGTGGACGATCTGGTGCGTGGCGGTGACGAAGGGCGCTGTACCCGTGCCATCCTCACCTGTCTTTGAAGTGGCCAGCGCCGCACCGATGATCTCGTTGTCAATCGTGCGTCCCGCCGCCGAGGCCATGGTCATGCCATAGGCCCCCGCCGGTTCGTTCAGGACCTGATTGATGTCCTTGCCATCGATGAGATCGGCTGTGTGGTAGAACTTCAGAATCACAGCGCGCCGCCGATGCGGGATCTCGATGAGTGGCGTATCGCTGTGCCGGGTTGTCTTCTCGGTCATTGTCGTCAGACCGATCTGATCGAAGAACGAGATTTTCGCCTTCACCCCGGATTCGACACGCACCCGATTGCGGAGTCGTGACATCTTCTGCTGTGCGAGCAGAGTGATGCCGTCGGTGTACCGTTGTACTCGATGTGTTTCGATTTCGTTGCTCACGAGTAACCTCCTTGAGCAAACCTGTCCAAAGACAAGTGCGTTGCTTCAAGGGCTCCCCGGAGTCTCCGGACCCTAATCGATGGTGCGGACCACTAGGACTTAGTGGCTACCCGCTTTTTCGAGGCTTTCTTCCGAAGGACCTTCTTGGCGGGCGTACCCCCCACTACTGAAGGCTTCCCCTCGGCGCGCTGCCTCATCTTGCATGCAAAGCTATACGTCTCGTCAGCCTTCCGCAAGATCCCCTCCACGGAGGCTCCTCCGGTACGGTTGTCGATGCAGGCTCGCAGAGCTGCCAAGGCAAGGGAAACCTCTTGCTTGGCGTAGGTCCAGTCGAATATCTCCTGGGCTGTGGTCTCGGGTGAATCTGCTGTGTAGCTACCCGTTCGGACGATCTGGGCAAAGCGCATGCACTCCACCGCCACCCACTCTGCCCGCAGGCCAGCACCCTCAGTTGTCGCTTCACTTGTCATTGGGATGCGCCTGGGCATAGAGGGAGTCCATCTCGGCGTTGGCCGCAGGATGTCCTGCGTGTGCCGGTGTCAAGTAGGCGTCCATGAAGTCCTTGTCGTTCTGCTTCGCTGCGATCTTGGACTTCGCCTCGGCAGGAGTCATGGCTCCCGGAGCCATCATCCCACCGTCAGACACCAGATTGTCCTCTCCGATCAGACCGGCCAGCTCGATCATCCCCTTGATGAAGGTCGGGTTGTTGCCCAGGACAGTGCCATCTGCCAGCCTCGCCTGAAGCATCGACTCACCGTTCTCCTTGAACAGGTGTTCAATGGCACGGGAAGCCAGGTTGACGGATCGCTGATACGACGCGCCCAGCTCCTTTTGTAGTACCTGTGCCTGCGTGTCGTAATCGTTCTGGGAGTGGTCGATAATCGACTGGTACTGTTCCATCTGGAGATCGACGTAGCCTTTGAGGAGCTTGCCCATCTGGCCTTGTGTCACACCGGAGTCATGGCAGAGCTTGACCAGCGAGTCCTGATTCTCCTGGCTCCAGGGCACCCCCTCAGTCGGAGTGAACTCGGTCAGGTCGTAACCGTCCGGCGTATCCGGACGCCCCAGCTCCTTCAGGAAACGGTGGACATCCTGAACGTCGTCGGCCTTGGGTAGGAGAACGCCCTTCTTGCCGATGGCCGGAACGAGATTCGCGTACTCGTTGGCCATGCTCTCGAACGACTGGTGCCGTCCGATATTGACATCCTGCTGGAGACCCTCCGGTAGACTGCCAACCAGCGTTTGCCAAGCCCCTGTAGACTCTCCGGTCTCCTCGGTCTGACCCACGACCTCGGGCGTTTCCATTCGCGGTACGGCTCCTTCACTCATTTGGAATCCTCCTCGACCTCATGGGGTAGTCCGAAAGCCTCGACGTCCTCAAGGCTCATATTCAAAAAGCTGGTGATCCGAAGCAGGACCCGGCGCATCCCGAGGAGATAGGCCTCCTTACGCGCATCTGTATCGAACAGGTCCTGATCCGATCGGCAAAATGACTTGAGGTCCGAGAGGACGATCTTGCCCCCAGGACCCTCAAAACACATCCGGTAGTAACGCCGCATCCGAAGTCGGTGCAACCGAAGCTCGGCCACATTTGCGAGCGCCTTCATCAGGTCAGCGGGCCTCCAGGCGGCGGCTGCGTCGCCTTGATGTACTGTGCCGCACCCGGCAGTATGTTGCCAGCCGCTTCAGTAGCCTGACTCATCTTCTCCATCATCTGCTGCTGTTCCTGCTGCTGTGCGCGCATCTGACGCATCTGAGCCACCATCACATCATTGACCAGGATTTCCGGCGGGACGCCCTCGGCCTCTGCAATCTTTCGGATGCTGATGTCGGCATCCAACAGATCCAACACCTCCGGACTGGCAGGGGCAATCTGGTTAGCTGCAGCCCAGGTGTTGAGAATCGCCCGAGACTCCTGCTGGCGCTGCGACCGCATCACGGGCGACAGGTAGGTGATCGTGATCGGGACATCCTCCATCTGCGGAGGTCTGGGAAGAAGTAAACCACCACGCTCGGCCACATCCATGGTCCGGCGCAGGTTGGGCTCTGCCCACTCCGCCGCAGCACGCGCCAAGGTAGAGACCAGGATGCGTGCTGCCTTGGTCTCCATCTCCAGTGTCTGGGTTGCCGTCATTGGCGTTCCGTCAAAGAGCTGGAGCAGGTGACCAAAGAACGCCCGCTCGACCATCTCCTGTCGCTGGGACACGATCTTCTCACCGATCAGTGTTTTATCGCTCACTGGCAGCTGACGGATGGGATCATCCTTGAACACACCTGCTCGATAGATATTGAGGCTATCGGGACTCGTGTCGATCTGGGTCAACACGCCATCATCAGGTACGAGTAGCGGCGGTGCCATCAGCTTCTGGCTCTGGGAGATCAAGACCTTGCCCATCTCGTTCAACATCTTGCAGTCAGATAGCGCCATCCAAGCCGGACCCCGGCCATACATCTCGCCAGAGTCGCGTCCCCAGCGTGCAATCTGCCAGGGGAAACTCCAGTAGCCCGACTCCCGGATGATCTTCTCCTTGGCCTTCAGGATGTAGACGGAGCGCCACGGTCGTTCGTCTTGGCGTGCCTTGCCTGTCTTCAGTTCAGAACGTGGATGGGTCAGGTGGATGCACTCGACCTCTTCTGTCGGGTTGGCCTTGGCCTTCCGATCGATCTCCTGATCAACACCCTCACCAAACGCTTGCTGGAACTTCCGCAGACTCATCTTGTATAGACGGAACACCGTATCTGCACGGTCCTCCGAAGACTCATCGATGTGACACTCCCCAAGCGGACGACTGTGGTGGGTCGGCCCGAGGCCCGGTTCGTCCTCGATGTAGTTGATCGCGGTCCCGAAGAACACATAGTCCACATAGAACTCCTGTGCGGACTGCGGGAACATGTACTCCGGTGCTTTGTAAAGAATGTCGAGGCTGGCCTCGGCGCTTGTCAACCAGTAGTCGATCTCCGGATCCTGGCGCAGCCCCTTGGGGTTGACGTCCAGGCTGAACCAGCGACCAGCAGGGTTGGTGACGATGCCATGCAGCGACCCAGCGAGAAGATGCCCAGCAAGCAAGCCCGTTGTGTCGTAGATGCGCCGCATGCGTTGGCGACCCGGCTCATGCGTCTCATTGAACGAACGCAAGCCGAGAATCGAGTCTGCTACGTCTTGCCAACTAGACTCGAAGCTCTTGCGTCTGCCCTTGAGGAGATCGAACCGTTCAACGATTTGCTTGGCTGTTTCGAGCGCCATCAAACACCATCCTTCCTCCACCGCTTCTTGTTCTTGGAACTGCCCACAAGCGGGATCCAATTCCGATGGCCACGCGAGAAAATGTCGTTCAGATTTCCCTCGACACCGAGAATTGACCTGACGTAGTTGGTCGGTTCGGGCCACTGGGAGACATCCGACTTTGTCCCCGGCGCAGTCACGGCCATCTTTGCGAGGTTTCCCATGCCTGCGTTGTACGCGGCAAGGGCTAGCGCCTGGTCGCCCCTATACAGCTTCAACAGGTGGGCCATGTATCGGACGCCTGCCTCCAGGCTTTTCTGCGGATCCAAGCGTTCGTCAACGGAACCATCGACCCTTAGACCCCACTCGCGTGCGGTAGCTGGCATGAACTGTGGGAGCCCAACAGCACCCTTGCCACTGCGCGCCCCGGGATCCCATTTAGATTCTTGGTTGATCTGGTTTAGATAGATCCCTTCGTCAACGCGACCCTCTCCGAATTGTTTTACTGCGGTCCTAGCCATGTCCTCCATTTCCGATTTGGTCACGCTGACGCCACCCGCAGTTGTGGTCGCCATACCCATGGCCAACTGGCTTCGCGTTACGAACTGTGTCAGCTGTCCCAGCAATTGGTTCTGCTTCTTGGGATCCGGCTCTGCTGCAGCTTGTCGCGCTATCTTGTTGGCTTCGTAGGTGGTGTCGATTTCGAAGTCCATCTTGTCAAGCGCGCTATGGATACCAAGTACAACACCCACTGGGCCTACCGTATCCATCTGTTGCCGGACACCCTGCGACTCTTCCAGCCACGACCGCATACGATCGCCACCACCCACCTGCCCAACCGCATCAGCAAGAACGGAGGCGAAGCCAGTGAGTGAGCGAAGCTGTTTGGGCACCTCAAATGCAGTCGTCTGTTCCAGGAGGATGTCATTACGGTCGGACAACTCCAGGAACTCGTCCTGCGAAATCGTCTTCAGGTCGGTCATCTGTTGCAGAAGACGCTGGTTGTCCACGACACGAGCGTGCGCGCTTTGCTGCTGATCGTTCCAGAGACGGATCTCGGCCTCGTTCCTACCCATGGACAAGGCAGTAGACTCGGCGAGCTGCTCGTCTGTTGCGGGATCGCCAATCAGTTCGGCAAAGCCCGCACCGACTTCCGTCCGTTCGTCATCTCCAAGACCAATCGCACCTAAGAACTGGTCGAGAAGTGAACTCGCTGCAGCGGTGCTACGCGGGGTCTCGGTAGCCATGGGCTAAGCCTAACTGCCAGGACCCAGAACTGTCGGTATGCCGAGACGTGCCCTAGACATTCCACCCAGGGGACTGAGGATCGAAGCTCCGTAGCCCCGTCGCTGCTTTATCCGGTTTAGCCGGGTTGCGCGTGCTGCTCGACCTTCGGGTAGTTCACTTGCGAACTCATCTGGCATGTTCGGGCTGCCTATCGCAGCTTGGATGCCAGTGGTTGCGCCAGATATAGCCAAGCCGGTGAGGCCAGTCTCGACTGAAGCAATCGTAGCGGGAGCCAAACTTGCTCCAATTCCCGATCCGAAAATGCCACCTGCGCCACCGCCAACGCCACCGCCAACAAGGGTACCGCCAGCGGTACCGCCAAGGGTACCGCCAGCCACACCGCCAAGGGTACCTGCGCCAGCGCCAGCCGCACCGCCAAGGGCACCTGCGCCAGCGCCAGCGGCTGCAGCGGCAGGTGCGACAGCACCAGCGGCACCTGCGCCAGCGCCAGCGCCAGCGCCCCATAGACTCGCAGCGCCAGCCGCAGCCGCAGCGCCAGTGCCACCGCCAATCCCCAACGCTCCGCCTATCCCCGTCACAATGGCTGCGATCATCGGGGGAATAAACCCCGCCAGTAGTACCGGAGTGCCGTCAATCATCATGATCTCCTTTTGGTTGAATCAGTTGCTGTACATCTGACGGCCCTGTTTGCCGACAATGGTATCGGTGGGGCGGTGAGGGTCAGGGGGGACGTACGGGACTCCGCGCGGATTGGACAAGGGGTCGAACGGGGGCAACGCGGCTGCTTTTCGCTCGTACAGGAGTTGTCGTTCGTGTTTTATGTCACTTGGGGACTTTTCTCCACGATTTTGTCTACGTGTGCGCGAAAGACCTGGGCCTCCGCCAAGGCCTTGGAGTTGTGCCAACAGAAGTTGACGGTTCAACTCGCTATACATCTCGATCTTGCGTTGCTTGATCTTCGGGTCGATCCCACCCCCGCCAGCGCCACCACCCATCAGTTCATCCTCCCTTGTCGGCTACGTTCAGAATCCAGCGGATCGTATATTGAGCGGGCATGGCTTGGCCAGGACCTCTCACGAATCCGCTTTGCGTATCGCAGCATCATCATGCCATAGCGCAATGAGTCCATCGTATCGTCAAATTGCTTGTGTACCACCCCGTTACGTCTGTGATAGACGCGCACCTCTTCCCAGAAATGCTGGTGGTTGTAGGAGCATTTGAAGCGGCCCTCGACCATACGGTTGAGGATCTCGGCCAACCCAGCCTCAACACCAACCGAACCGTCTGGCCACTGGGCATGGTCCCTGAGCATGAAGGTGCCATGTTGGCGGTAGATGTCGGCGAACTTCCTGCCATCGTTACGATCCCGGATGTGGGCATCCTTGGGCCAAGCCACCGGCACACGCGGAGATGTGGAGTTGATGGCGGCGGCATGGACCGCGATCTTGGCATCGACGGCTTTGTAGGTATGAAGCACATGGACGCAATCGGTGTCCCGATCGTGTCCCAGTAGCGTGAAGGCGGTGGCATGTTCGCCACCTCCCAGGTCTAGCCCAATGATCCGTGCCCAGAAGGGACCGGGCGTGGGCGGCGGCTCAATGATCTCACTCTCAGAGACGGCATAGATCAATCCGGAACCCAGTACCGGGATGCCCTTCTGTCGGGCTTCACGCTCGTACGGCGGGTAGCGCAACTTCATGTTCGCGACCTCTTCGTCAGCCAGATGGCTTGACCCATCATCGTGACGCGCCTCTTCGAGTTCCATTCGCGTGATGGCCTTCTCGTGGCTGTCGGGATATGGGTAGAAGGTCCGTACCACCTCGGACAAGCCTTTGAGTGGTGTGAAGGTCAGGACGATGATGCCTTCTGTCTCTGGTACCCGTGCAAGGCATTCGTTCCAGATGGCCATGGGCGGCTCCTCGTCTAGCCAGATGACATGGACCCCCACACCCTGCCACTTCTCCCGACCCTGCTCATAGCTCTTGAAGTACAGCTCCGAGGTTCCACCGGAGGTGTGCTTGATGAGTACATATTCGTAAGCGCCTGGGTTGCCCCGGCTGGGTACGAGTTTGACGATCTGATTTCCTGGGATCCAGCCCGTACCGATGGAACCCGGTGGGCCGAGGAGCTTGGACTGGCAGATGTCACGAGTCGAGACGGACGTTACGCCGCCGACCCAGGCTTTGATTGCCCTCTCGAAGGTCTTCCCCTTCCAGTTCTCCGGGTAGATCCCCGTCAGGTGCATCGCCACTTCCGCGCTTCCCGTTTCCGACTTCCCCACGCGGTTCCCGGCCATCAACAACCGGAATCGGGAATCCTTCCCCTTCCAGAGATGTTCCAGCTGTCTCGGGTAGGGTCGGAAGAACTTCAGACGGAACCGGGACATCTCCGTTGCCAGATGTGCCAGCCTCTGTAGGTCCCGTAGCGAAGCTGTCGGCGAGTTGGGTGAGGTCAAAGTCGAACCCCAGTTTGTCGAAGGCGTTGTCAATGGTCTGCAGTAGTTCTGCCGGTGTCGCCCCTTGGATACCATCCCCTTCGGTGACGCGCTGCTCAGACCTGCGGACAATCATACCCTCAATGTCTGCAATCAGCTTGAGGGCCTGATTGATGGCACCATAGTCACGGCCCGTGGCGATCAGCTCACCATGGCGATCGAAATAGAGCTTGCCCTCCTTGGCTGACTGGAGGTTCTCCAGCAGTTCCGAGATCACCTCACGGCGGGTGACCAGCTGGGTGTCTACCTGTCGATCGAACATCTGCTCCCGAAGCTGGACAGCCCGCTCTCGGATCTCCGGATGGCGACGGAGCAGGGTATTGGCATCGGAGTGTGGATCTTTGGACCGATAGCCTGCCTTGCGGTAGGCCATGGCATCGGTGTCGCCCAAGGCAATGCGTTGGGCAACAACTTCCCACTTGCTGCGTTTCAGTTCGACCGTCATGCTATCCTTGCCACACTCAAGAGACGAAGGAGACAATCATGGCAGATCTCGACGAGATCAATCTGGTAAACATCGTCCACAACGACCTCGGAGGTATAGACATCTCTGCAGGCACGATGAACGGTTTATCCTGTGTCGTAGCTCGTGTGAAGTCATGGGACGTTAGCTCACCCAGCCCGGTAGGACGCAGCAAGCCGGGATGTCTTGAGGTCTACGACAAAAGAACCGCCCGTGACTCCGAGACCCTACAGGTTACAGAGAGGTCCGGTGCTACCGGATACCACAAGTACACACACAGCGTGACTCCTGTGTCTCCCGGGCGAACCGTGGGGTTTCCAACACGACCTGGGCGTGGATGGTATGCCGGTTGGGAGGTCGCTATATGGGCCGACGCTGGCGCCATATTGACCGACCGGATCAAGGGGGGTCCCTACCCGACCCGGCCTTGATGCGATAGATTGTCCTGGTCGATCTCCAGTTTCGTGCAGGAGCCCCGTCGCCACTCGGTTGCGGGGCTCCACTCGTTCCAGGATACTGGCCAGCCGATGGAGCTGTGCTGCTGCGGGAACGGGCTACGCGAGACTCTTGTGGCCATCCGGGTCTACCCGTGCCGCTGCGAAACGCCCGGAAAAGAGCAGAGACGTGCCCCCGTCTGGGGCATCCCTGACGATCTGCCTCAGAAGCAGTATGAGGAGCGCAAGCGGGCCAACTTGCCGCTGATGACAGACCGGGAGCGGTCTGGCTACGTGGAGAAGTGGTGAGGGTCCGGGCGGTCTAGCTACCAGTCTTTGCCGCACTGGGGTTGACGGGCAAGCCTCTTCCTGGCTAGGCTCTTACTCATCGACGAGTTGTGATCCATCAGAGGGGCCACGGTTGACACGACCGTGGCCCTTCGTCTAGGTTGAACCAGATGGACCGCAAAACGGTCGATGTCGTGTCTGCCAAGCGTCCCGAAGCTCCGGACAACCGTGGCCTCTGCGTGCCCTCCGGACGGGAAGGGGCTCGACACCCCAAGGACGTCAGTCGTACTGCCTCAGCGGGTTCTCTTCGTCACGGTTCTCTGACCCGCCGCAACGCCTGAACACCGCCTCGATCCAAAGAGCGAGAAACTGCGCGCCCACCACGCGCAGAGCGGCACGCCCTACCCCGAAGTCAAATGCCCCTCTAAACCGGGTTCACGTTCGTGAGTATAGAGGGGCGGTTACACCATACGGAGACCCTGCAAATCGGGGGTGGGGGGGTCACCGTCCCGTGGATCGCGACGCGGCTCGCCCAGTACCCGAAGCAGGTACTGGTACGGCTCGCCTCGCCACGCCACACGGGACGTGGCCCGCCCGCGCACCACCGGGGTGGCACGCCACCCGCTTTCGGCCCCGCCACCCTGGGGCAGTCCGGGGCAGATAGCGGGGCAGGGACGGGCCGCATTGACCCCCCCCGCTACCTCTGTTCAGCCTGTAGTCGTCCGGGCTGAGCTGCCTAGCTTACCTTACCTTCTTTTTCCTGGGACCGCGGCGCGTGTCTCCACCTCGTCGAGCTTCTAGGTGAGCAGCCTGCACTGGCTCCACTCGCCCCCACTCCCTTGTCATCACCACGTCGTAGTGGGGTGTCAGTCCCAGACGGCAGGATCCTTCGATACGAATCCGCGAGCGACTTCGCCTTCGTGATCGGTAATGATGGTCCCTCTGTTGGCGTCAGCATCCCGGTGGTCGCCTTACGCCGAGGTCCTTCGCACGTGGCAAATGATCGCTGTCGCGAGAATGAGCCACGCGCCGCTTCGCGAGACCTCGGCGAAAGACGCCCAGGCACGCAGACCCCACAGAGGGAGGCCATCATGGCCGATACAGCAAAGGCGAATCCGCTCGCGGATCTCGCAGTCGCAATTCAGAAGGATCCTTTCGAACCTTACTGGGACTTCTATAAGCCCCACTACGACATGGTGATGGCAGCGGAGATGACCGTGGGCGAGCGGATCCAGTGCATCCTGCTCATCAAACTGCTCGACGAGTCGGTCTCGGCGCGCGGCGGTCCCAGGAAAAAGAAGGTAAGCTAGGCAGCCCACCCCGAGCGACAACAGGAAGAATAGAGAGACGCGGGGCGGGTCAACGTGGCCCGTCCCGCCTCGCCTTCCACCCCAAGCTACCTCGGGCTGGCAACGACGGGCAGAGCGCGAAGCGCGCACCGCCCGTCAGCGCCAGCCTGAGCGGTACGCTCCGCAGTCCTGACCGAGCGGC
>MPMD02167440.1_pt1 | contig 20550 bp, 17 predicted proteins | sample 1617291 | NCBI WGS metagenome assembly MPMD02 (sample SAMN05944810, study PRJNA350692) | marine metagenome | biome: marine; feature: ODZ; material: water; isolation source: 120 m water sample filtered on 30 um supor filter | place: Pacific Ocean | collected 2012-04-09 | depth 120m m | reverse complement strand
GGAAAAGACCATCTGCGAGAACCAAGTTATCAAGCCCCGCACAGCATGCCGCTTGGGGAGTTGGGATCCTGTATGTGTGCGGAATTACTCCCTTGGAGGTCGTACCTATGCGACAGCGACAGCAATCCTCTGTCTGCAAGCGGGCATGCGTATTGACCTCATGGAGATCGAGTAGAACACGCAATCGGGATTGTCCAATCCAGCGTTGCGGATCTGTCAGTGGACCGCGCCGCCAAGGTCGGAAGTGAGCCGGATGCCGTCAGGGACTACTGACAGAAGCTGATCTCGATCGCGTCGCTGAAGTTGTAGCCGGCGGGGCCACCGGTCTTGTCCCTATACCAGAACTGGAAGTCCCAGGACTCGCCGGGGCTGATCGGACCCGAGGGGGGCAGGTTGTTGAGATCCAGGGGGTGGAACACCTGGCCGAACGCGTCCACCTGGACCACCGGCAGACGCGCGAAGCCGCCGGAGATGCACAAGAACCCGTCACCCAGGGGTTTCTGGGTCTGTCCCTGACCGTAGAAGAAGATCCCGAACTGTTTGGCGGGGCAATTGATGGCCATCAGGGTCAGGTTGTTGTCCGAGATGGATGTCGATCCGCTGGCGGAGATCTTGGCTGCGTTGCCTGTGGAGTTGGGGTTGGCTGTGCAGTAGCTCTGGATCGATCCATCGCAGGTCGTGAGCTTGGCCACGAGCGTGTTCCACGAGGAGTTCGATGGCCGATGTTCGTGGTGGCCCCAGAAGACGCCGGGGTCGGCTGGGTCATCGTTGGTGGCGCTGTAGTCCCCCCAACGTCCCGACGTATTGGTGCCCTGACCGGCCTGGACCATCTCAGGTGCGCGCAGCGTCCCCAAGGGGTCGCTGGCTATCCTGTAGACCATGTTCATGCTGATGTACTCATTGGAGGCAGAGCGCGCGAAGGTCATGGCCATGTTCTGGTCCGCGTCCGCCCAGATGCTGGGGAAGAAGGTCCAGATACCCGAGCCAAGATCCACGTCGCCGGACTGGACCAGTGAGGGGGATCCAGAATTGGGCCAACCTCCGAGGTCGATCTGGTACCAGCGTGCCGTGGTCCTGCTGGAGCCCTGGTGATGGGTGGCCCACAACTGTCCGTCCCGGATCATCGTGCTCCAAAAGCGTGCCTCGAACAGCTCGGGGCGCGATGAGGTGCCCTTCTGGGGCGGGTCGGCCGGGTGGCTGTAGCTCGGTACGGTCAGGGTGGTGAACTGGGTCGTGGGTGTGCCCAACGGGTCGGTGATGGCGTAGAGCCGCACGCTGGAGGACGTGGTGAACTCGTTGGCCCAGAGCAGATACTGGATGGGCGTCCCCGTGTCGTAGTTGACAGGCATGCCAAAGGACTGCCTACCGCTGATCACGGTGCTGGTGAAGGACTTCTTGCCTCCATTGATGACCGAGGCCTTGTCGACCATCACCACCAGGTACTTGTCGGGCCCGAAGTAGTCCGCGCTCATGTAGATGACGGAGGCATCCACGGAGATGTTGGGTGAGTCAATGTCGGTGTCGTTCACGAGCGGGCCACCATTGATGAAGTAGGTGTGCCAGGTGCCCGAGGGGTCCCCGTCGTCGGATACGGCGAACAGGAAGCGGCCCTTGCCATTGTTGCGTTCATTGGCGAAGGCGATGAAGCGGTCCGTATGGGGATCCCAGATCACCTCGGGGTCGAAGACGAAGGTGCCTGCCCCCACGGAGCCGAAGAACCCGCTTGAGCCGTTGATGTCCTGCTGGAAGACCAGCGTTCCGTCCTTGGTGAATCCGGCGATTCCGCCATTGACCATGCAGACGATGTGACTCATGCCCACAGCCATCTCCGGGTCGGGTGGGGTCCATCCGGTATTGGAAAAGGCCAGGAAGTAGTCGTCCACACCGTATGTCGGCGGGCCATCGGGGCGATCCTCGACGTTGCGCGCATCGAAGGAGGGTGGATCATGGGGGCGAGCACCTTCATCCAGGCCGGGGAGGCTCTCCTGTGCGACCCGTGTAGAGTCGTCCTCAAGAGGAGCGAATTCATGGTCATGGGGTGCCAGCAGTGTCAGGTTTGCACCACTGCTGTCTCCCTGGCCCGCGTCCCCGTGCCAGGCGAAGCCCATCAATCCGGAGTCTTCCAGGAACACACGACCCGCACCGTGGGCCACCGCGATGGACTGGGTTCCCGACTCTGTTGCCGTGACGCGGAAGGGCTCATCCAATGCCGCGCCGGCTCGGCTCAGGAGGCTGGCGAACAGACCCGACTCCAGCTTGGGCCCGTCCGCGTGACGGTTCCAGGCCGCCAGGCCCTGGCCCTGCTCTGACAGAGCGACGGATAGACCGCTCAGGTAGCCGGGACCACTCTGCTCAAGAACTTGTACCGCCTGCGCCTCGAGCCGATCCCCCTCGCGGCTGTAGCGTCGCAATCGGATTCCATAGCCATCAGCCTCAACCTCAAGCCACCCGATCAGGATCTCCCCCGATGGGCTGGCCGCGACCGAGGGTTCGATGGGTTGAGCATCCTGAGCGCAGTCCACGCGCCACTCTTCCCCGACCAGGACGTCCCCGTCCAGGCGTCGGGCAAACACACCGATGGGGCGGCCGTCCACGTCCACTCGGGAGTAGGCGACGATCACTTCGTCGCCGGAGGTGCATGCCATGCTGGGGGGGCCATGGCCCAGGGCTTCTCCGCTGTCCACCCGGAAAGCGTCACCGGCCGGGAGCCCGTCGGAGCCGAGCCGCCTGGCCAGGATCTGGGGGCGACCCTGCTCACCCGGAGAGAGCCAGGCGACAAGGGCGTCACCGTCGCTGAGGGCCACGATCACCGGCTCGGTCTGGTGTCCGCGCTTCTCCTGATTGACCAGGACCTCGGCCGTGGCTGTGCCCAGGTCGGGAGCGAAGCGTCGAGCCATGATCGCTCCACGGTCCCCGTCATGACCGAAAGAGCGCCAGGCAAACCAGGCGTGGCCCGAGGAGTCGAGGGATACCGCTGGCTGCATCTGCATACTGCGTGCGTTGGCGTTGATCTGAACCTCGTCACCCAGGGGACGCCCCTGGCCATCGAACCGGCGTCCGTAGATCCCGTAGGTTCCTTCCTGTTGGCGCCGGCTCTGCCAGGTGAGTAGCGTGGCGCCGGTGTCATCGTGAGCCACGGCTACCCCGTTCTGGGCACTGCGCTCGAACTGGTTCGCTCTGCGCTCAACCCGCAAGGGGCCCGGCACGCTCGCGGGTCGCTGCTCGGTCTCCTGGGCCGCACTGGGGACGGATAGCAACGCTGTCAGGACAGGAACAAGAAACGATCGGTTGAACTGCAGCATGGTTGAGCCTTGGGGGTGATGACCGTCTAACCTCGGTACGGATAGCGAATTCTCGCAGGAATCGTCCGGAATCCTCCCAGCGGAGGATTCCTGGATCGTCCCAGTATCAGTATCGCCTTCCTGTCTCCGGTCGCAATGCTGCACCGCCGGAGGGGCCTTTCCCGGTGTTCTAATGCTGGTCAACCCGCTCCAAAATGTGATGTGGAGGCGAGGCCCAGCATGAGAACGGATCCCGAAATACAGATCCGGCAGCCCCATCCCCGGGCTCCGTTGCGGCGCCGTCAGCTCGAGCTCAGTTGATCGTGGCGGCGATGCCCCTTGAGAAGCGCGAGGGGTTCATGCCGTCGCGGTGCCACCACTGGAAGCGCCAGGTGTTGCCGTTGCACAGGGACCCGCCGATCATGGGAACCGAACCTCCGGGAGCCGAGAGCGCGTTGAGCAGGTCAATGCTGGCCTGTCCGCCGGTGATGGCCATGGCGTCTTTGTCGTAGCGGCCGATGGCGGAGCCCGCGAGGCACAGCTCGGATGTACCGGTTGGATTCACGGGGATCGTCCCGAGGCCAACCAGAGGGTAGGTGAACTGGCCCTCGAAGGCGCCCGAGGTGGCCAGGGTCAAGATGATGGAGCCCATCGAACAGTCACAGGTTGAGAGGCTGGCGTCGGCGACGTTTCCTGGGTGACTGTCGCAGAAGATCGTCGTGCAGAACGGATCCCCGCAGTCGCTGGTTGCGTCGGTGTACATCCGCATGAAGAACTGCCCCCCAGGATTGCTCGGCGCTCCCGGGCATCCACTGCCGTTCACGTACCCTCCAAACCAATAGCACCCGGGGCTGAGGGTCGGATTGACGTCGATGGCGAAGAAATCCCGGCTGCCAAGACCCGTGGCGTGGGCCAGGCCGCAATTGTTGGTGAAGGCGGGCTGGTATACCGTTCCTTCCCCCTCGGGGAACCAGGCCGGATCGTGTCCGGATATAAACGGACCGCAAGCGCCACCTCCGGTGGAGGACCATGTATGGCTCCAGCCGAATCCGTCCAGACCCAGACCATTGCCGTCGTAGCCGGGGGCGCAGGTGCCGCCGTCAGCCTCCATGCAGAACTCGTACCCGGCCAGGCTCAGGTCCAACGTAGCCAGCCAACAGGATCCGCCCCCGGGGAGCGTGATCTTGGGCAGGAAGCTCGACTCGTTGATGCAAACGGCCGCCGAGGGCAGATCACAGGGCACATAGCTGTCGTAGAACTTGAACTGCCAGTCGACCGTGGACATCGAAGTCGTGCAGTATCCGAACTGGAAGCCATCAATGAGGTAGGAATCCTGGGGCCCCGGGTTCCCCGTCTTGTTGGAGTTGGCTGACCCGGGGAGAATGCCCTCGTCGATCACCTCGGCGTTCGCGGGCAGTGTCGAGAAGTAGCCCATTCCCGTATCTGCGTTGAAAATAACGTCTGGCCCCAGGTTGGCTGAGCTGTTGGAGCCCCTTGTCCAGACACCGGTGCCCACGTGGTAGATGCCCGCATCACGCACCGGACCCGAAACGGGTTGGATGAAGCTCGCGCCATTGCCCGACCCCTGTGCGAGCAGAGGGGTACAGAGGAGCAGGGTGAGTGGGCCTAGCAGTTGTGTCTGGCGCATGATCAGCTAACCTCAGGCTGGTGTAGGAACGGGGCTGTCGGGGACGTGGGCGTTCTGCACTCCATTTGATCGCTTTTCCCTTCTCTTGGTGTGACTCACTGCGAGAGGGGCAAGCCCGGAATGGTTCAGGGCCTAAGGATGGGAGCATGGCTCGATTTGTTCCCATTTCCCTTCTCTTGGTGTGACTCACTGCGAGAGGGGCAAGCCCGGAATGGTTCAGGGCCTTAGGATGGGAGCATGGCTCGATTTGTTCCCATTCCGATCCCACCCCCGGACCTGGATGCCTGCGCCCACAAGGGGCAGGCGGGGCGGTTGCTGTGTCTATGCGGCAGCGTGACCATGCCCGGTGCCGCGCAACTGGTTGTGCGATCAGCCCAACGGGCGGGCGCGGGTCTGGTAACCCTCGCAGTGTTCCAACCCGAAGTCATCCACAGCGTGAGTCCGAGTGCGCCCGAAGCAACCTACCTCGACCTATCACGGAGCAAGGACCTGTTCGCCGGTCGCCTTCCGCAGGAGATCGACGCCCATCCCCACGACGTGCGCGTGGCCGGTCCGGGGTTGGGAACAGGAGGCAGCACGCGTGCTCTGACGGCGGCGCTGGTGCGCTCGGCTTTCGAGGGGCCGCTGGTCTTGGATGCCGACGCCTTGACCGTGTCGGCCACCGACCCGGCGGACCTGGCGGACTGCCGCGGTCCTCTGGTGATCACACCCCATCCGGGCGAGGCGACGCGCCTGCTGGGCCGTCCGGCTCCCGACGATGATGTGGGCCGGGAGGAGGCCGCGAAGGAGCTGGCCGCAACCACCGGATCGATCTGCGTGCTCAAGGGCGCCGGCACGGTCATCAGCGATGGCGAGAGTGTGTTCCGCAACGGAACCGGCAATGCGGGCATGGCCACGGCGGGATCAGGAGACGTGCTGGCGGGAGTTCTGGCCGCCTACCTCTGCTGCTGTGGAGAGGGTTTCACTCCCATGGACGCCGCCTGTGCCGCCGTGTTCGTGCACGGTCTGGCTGGAGACCTGGCCTGCGACGAGAAGGGCGTGCGGGGGGTCGTGGCCACGGACCTGATCGGCTTTCTTCCCGCCGCACAAAAAGCACACCTCGAAGGGGCGCGGGATTGAATCGAGCCCTGGCTCTGGTAGCGGGGATGCTGGTAGCGGCCACTGGCGCCAGTGCGATGGCGCCAGTGGCCGTTCAGGCTTCGGATGGTCTGGCGAACGAGTGGCGTGCACGCCGCTGGGCGCTGACACCTGAAGTCCACCGCGTGGCTATCACGGAGGCCCTGGGCTCCAAAGACTGGAGTGCGGTCTACGGTGCCCTCGATGCGCTGGCTCGGGATGAACGCAGTGCGCGTTGGGGGCTCGCCCTGTTGTCGGATGGCGGGGGCTTGCCTACGAACCTGCTCAGTCATCCGCATCCGAACGTGCGGGCGAGAGCCCTCGACCTGTGCACCCTTGCGCGGCGTGGTCTGGATCCGGAGTCTCCCTTGGCCCGTGCGCTTGCGGAGGACACCTTGGAGCGCGTGCGCCATGCACTGGTGCGGCACCTGGCTTGGACAGCACAACCGGAAGAACGCTCGGACCTGCTCCTGCAGCTGGCGCAAGAAAGTGATGAGGCTGCCCAGGCGGCTCAACGCTTGCTGTACTCCTCGGGGCCGGCCGCATGGCCTCAGCAGCTGAAGGGGTTGGCCGACGAGAGTGAAGGACTGGAGGTCGCCCTGCTCAAACACCTGGAGGAGCTGCAGCGGGCGCCTGTCTCTGTGGACCTCATCGGCGGTCTGCGTGCTCTGGTTCGAGAAGAGTCCGCTGCCGGCGTGCTCGTGGAGGGGCTGGCCTTGCACGGCGAGCTCGATGGTGCCGCGGTCCGGGCGGACCGGGAGCGCATGGTGCGGGGGTGGTTCCTCCTGAGTCCGGATCCGAAGGGAGATCTCGATGGTTCCCTTGGACTCGAGCGGCGGCGGCAGACCCATGCACTGCGCACCGGCTGGGCGCGGGAAGGAGACGTGGGGCTCGGCCGGATCCTGTTCCGTGCGGGCGTCGAGCTGGCTCAACGGGAGAGCCGACCCGGAAGTGCGGACGATCCCGCACCGGAGTTCACAGGCCACCTCGCGGGAGCCGAGGAGTTCCTGGGCGCTTCGGGGCAGGGTGCCTCGTTCCTCCTTGAGTGCGCAGGAGAGTCCCTGCCCGTGGGTGAAGTACTACGCTCTTCCGCGCTGCTGACGGATGAGCTGGCCGAAGAGGTCTGGTCCCTGGTGGGCGCACGAACCGACACCATGGACGAGGACTCCGACTGGGAAGGGCTGCAGTGGGTGCTGGCTCCTGCAAGGTCCCGTTCCCTGCGTTGGACCGCAGCTGCGGTGATTGCAGAAACCTGGGTGGATCAGGGACTGGCTGGTGTCGTGGAGGAGATGCTCTTCGGTCTGCTTGAAGATCCAGACAGAGACCTGAGACGGCGCTCGTTCCGCTGGCTCTGTGATGCACCCGGGTTTGCTCGACGGGTGGAGCGTCTGCACGGGTGCTGGAGGCGCTTTGTGGCTGAAGAGAGGCTGCTTCACCTACGCTCACTGCCCCGCAAGCAGGCAGCAGGTCCATTCCTTCCGGACCTCCTTGAGCTGTGCGCCATGCCTTCGGGGCGGACGGCCCCCGTCCTTGAACTGTTGGGGCCCTTCCGTGAACGGCAGGAGGTGCGCGCCACGCTGGAGTCCTGGCACGAGGAAGCTCTGGTGGAGTTGGAGCAGGCGGACAGTGGACCGTCCTACCGAGCCGCCCAATGGCGCGGCAAGGCCATCGCTCTGGCGCTCGGATCGCGCTCAGCAGGGAACCTGAAGGAAGGGCTGGTTCGCGTCATCGCGAGCCCGCCCGGATCGGACTTCTTTGTCGAGGCAACCTTGCCCTACGATCCGGAGTGGTCCAAGACCCTGGCCGGGCTGCTCGCGAAGAGCGCAGAGGGCCGCCGCGAGCTGCTGCGCTTCCTGGGACCGGCCACCCCGCGCCGTGTGCGCGTCGAGGCCGGCATCGGGCTGGTTGCCCATGGTGAGGGCGCCCGGATTGCCGAAGGTGTCCTCTTCAAGGACTACCCGGGCTGTGACGTGGACCTGGGCATGCGCGTCCTCGAGGCCCTCGGGGCATCCGATTCAAATGACGCGCGTTCGTTCCTGGTGGACGTGGTGTTGGATGCAGATGATGCGATGGAGCGCCGGTTGGCCGCACTGGATGCACTTGCGCGGACGGAGGACTTGCAGGAGATCCTGCTGCGTACTCAGCAGCCGGAGCTGATCCTGAATGCGGTGTCCGCTTTGGGGGCACGAGCCGAAGCCGGAGAGTCCGGCGTGGGGGAGTTGTTGTTCATTGCACTGGCGCGCGTGGAGAGCCGGGTGGGATCTGATCGCGAACGCGCGAGTGATGGGCAGGTGGCGGGGGAGTTGTTGCTCGCCTGCATTCGCTCGGGGGCCGGTGGCAGTGCCCTGGAACGGCGCGCCTTCGCCGGGGCACTGGAGGCCAGCGGTGCGGATCTGAAGGAGCGCTTCCGAGGGCTGCGCCCGGCGGCGACCGAGTTCCGCTTCCGCTTGGAGCTGACGGCTGCTGAGGCACTGGCAGAACGCGGGCACCTGGGTGGAGCGCTGACCGATGCGGGAGACTGGGAGCGGTTGGACGGCCGTTTGTTGTTCGAGCTGGCGCAGCTGGATGCCCAGGGAGAGTGGGGGAGCGCTCTCTTGCGCGCGGCTCGGGTGGCGCTGCAAGGAGAGCCTGTGGGTACGGACACTGTGGGGCTCCTGGATCGGGTCGTTTGGCTGGGATACAGGCTGGGCGTGGAGCGTGGCGACTGGGCTGGCGTGGGGGAGAGCGTCTCGTGGCTGCTACTTGAGACGCTGTTGCGCGGGTCGCGGAGCCAGGGATTCGGGGAGCGGCTCGGGCGCTTCGATCGGAGGTCGGGTGTGGACCCGTTCGCGGATCTGGGCGCGGCCGCGCTCCAGGCCCGTGGCTGGGAGGCCTTGGCCCAGGGAGACAGGTTGCGGGCGCGAGCCTTGGCAGCTCAGGCCCAGGTCTGGCTGGGGGGGTCGGACAAGGCTCGGGCCGGGCAGGCGGAGTTGATGGAGGCCGTGGCGCGTTAGGAGGGCGCGGCACGGCGACCACCCGACGCGAAATCCCGCTCACCCTCTCGCCTCCCGCCTCGGTAAGATACCTCCGTCCCGTTCGTCCAACCCGCAAGCCCAAGCCCCATGAGCATTCTAGAAGTTGCCATTCCCACAGGTTCTGTCGAGACCCTCGACGACGGCATCGGGTTTGTGGGTCTGGTGGACCGCATGCAGCAGGACGCTCCCCTCAAGGTCGTCAACTCCGCGCGTATCTCCTACGACAAGCAGAAGGACTCCGTGGGTGAAGGCGACCGCAAGCTCTCCGGATTCCTCTGGGAGCACGGGCACACCTCTCCCTTCCGGCACAGCTTCTTCACCTTTCACTGGAAGGCGCCGCTGTTCGTCTTTCGGCAGGCGTTCAAGTATCAGGTCGGCTCCGGCTGGCGCACCTACGACGTCGATGGCCACGAAGTGGCTCTCGAGGTCTTCGACGTCATGTACGACACGGACAAGGGCTGCTCGTGGAATGAGATCTCCGGCCGCTACGTGAAGTGGACGCCGGAGTTCTACGTTCCCTCTGTCATGCGCGCCAATCCCTCCCACGGGAACAAGCAGGCTTCGGTCTCCCTCCCTCCCGAGTTCGACCACGCCGGCGAGCGGGAGGCCATGCTGGCCGAGTGCAATGCGCAGTTCCGCCTCTACGAGGATCGCATCGAGCGCGGTGTGGCCAAGGAGATCGCGCGCATGTGCTTGCCCCAGACCCTGTACTCCCAGGCCTACTGGACCGTCTCACTGCAGGGCGTCCTGCACTTCCTGGATCAGCGACTGAAGACCGATGCCCAGTACGAGATCCGGCGCTACGCCCTGGCCATTCGAGATCTCCTGGCTCCCGAACTCGAGCAGCTGGGCATCGATCTGGCCGGGAACGAGTAGAGGGAGGGGGCGAAAAGCCCGTAGGGAGCACGGATTCCCCGTTGAACCCCCTTTGCTCGGGATCGTTACAGACAAGGCCCGTGGCCCTCTACACTGGTATCCCATGCAACTCCCCAGCCACCTGCACCTCGCCACCTTCCTGGCATGCCTGAGCCTGTCCGGCACGGGGGCGTATCTGGCCGGCGCCCAGGGTGAAACCCCGCCGCAGGAGCCCCGTCCCGAGGATCCCCGTGCGGTCCTCAGCAAGACCTTGGCCCAGGCCGGCATTCACCTGGATTTCGACCACCAGGCCGTCTCCACCTTGGCCCGGATCGAGGTCACCGACCAGCTTCTTGAGTACCTCGCGGTCCTGCCCCACGGCGCGGCGCACGAGGCCATGCTGGTCCTCGGTGGTCAGCGCTCGCCTGAGGATTCGGTGGTCTGGGCCGAGTTCCTGAACACGGCCATCCTGGCTCTCGGGCTTGAGCCCGGCCAGAACGCACGCTGGGTCGAGAAGAACCCCGCTCCAACCCAGGAAGAGCTGCGCAGGGCGTCAGCGCCTACGACGTCTTTCCCCCGGAAGGCGATGGCCTGTTTCTCTACCTCGCCTGGCGCGAGGGGGACGAGCGCTACGTCTACCGTCTCGAGGACCTGATCCGGGACCTCGATCGTGGGCGGGCCATGCGGCGCCACCCCTGGGTCTATCTGGGATCGCGCATGGTGGATCGTGGGCCGGACGAGCCCCAGGCGTTTGCCGCCGGGCTTGAGGGCAACCTGATCAACATCTCCTTCTTCGCCCAGGGCAACACCCTGATCACGGGCGCATTGGCCGAGTGTGTGAACCAGACCACCTGGCTGCCCAACGCCTGGATTCTCCCGCCATCGGGGAGCGACGTCCTGATGATCTTCGCCCGTGAGCGACTCGGCTCTCTACCCGAGTCCATCGACGAGCTTCTCCCTGGAGGAGAATGAGCTCGGCATCCACGGCGAACACCCCGCGCGTGACCCCCTTGGTCCGTCGCGTCTGGACGGCCACCCGACTCGCGTGTACGGCACAAGCTCTGCTCCTGGGCGCCGGTCTCTCCCTCCTGACCCTGGCTGCCGCTTGGAGTTCCGGCGCCGGCTCAGATTGGACGGCCTTGGGTCTGGCTCTGTCGGCTGGCGTGGTCTTCGGCGCATCCTGGCGCATCGAGCAGCGCCCACAGTTGCACAGGGTTGCACAGGGTGTGGACGAGGGGATGCGGCTGGGTGGGGCGCTCGTGACAGCCTTTGAATCCGAACAGACCGGTGCGGATGGACCTCTGGTTCGACTCCTCTCCTTGCGCGTGCGCTCGCGGGTCCGAGTGGTTCAGGCTCTGCGCGCGGCCCTGCCCAGCACCCTGCCCTTCATCGCCGCGCCCCTCCTGGGGGTGGTCGTGCTGGTGAGCGTGCGTGGAGCAGGAGAGGAACCCGACCGACCCGGCGCCTTCCTCGCCCCGGCCCTGGGTGCGATGGCGGATGCGTTGGCCGAGGCCAAGCGCATGGGTTTCGAGGACGTTGCTTCCGGCCTCACCACCCAAGAAAGTGTCTCGCTGCTGGCGGATCTTGAGCGCGAGGCCAGGGCCCTGGCCGAGAAGGGTGAGCGCTCCATGTCGACCAACGAGGCGGGCACGACCCAGGCCAAGCACCTCTCGGAGCAACTCGACCGGATGGAGGAGAAGTTGGAGGGGCACCTCGAGCAGCTGGATCCCGACTCCGCAGCCTCTGCTCCGGAGGGCGGCGTGATGCCACAGCGGGAGGCCCCCCGGCGCGCCATTGAGCGCGCTCTGGCCCACCTCGACAGCGCCCGTCATGCCCTGAGCAAGGCCTCAGCGGGTTCTGGGTCGGGTGGGGCTCCTGAGCCGGGCCGTGGGGTACTCGGGGCAGAGGACGGGGGGGCGGGCAGCGCCGGCGAGGACAACTCCCCCGGCTCTCTGGCGTCCGGCGACGAGTCGGGCACAATATCGCCCCCCCCAACCACCACTGAACCAAACCCGGGGTCCACCCCCGGATCCAGTCCCCCGCGCGGCGGCCTGAGCGGCGCCGGAATCTGGCCCGCTCGCCATCGTGAACTGGTGGGGGCCTGGGCCCGAACCCTGGAAGCCGAAGACCCCGAGGGGTCCGACGATTGATACCCAAGCCCATGTCCCAGTCCCAACCCGAAAGCCAGACGGCCTCCACCCCGCAAGCCGCGTGTCCTGCGGGGATGTGGCTCGTGGGCGCGCGCGGGGCGATCTCCACCTGTCTGCTCTACGGGTTGCACGGTCTGCGTCAAGGTCTGCTTGAGCCTGTGGGATTGGTGACGGAGAGCGAGCCCTTCCGCGGCCTGTCCATGGTGCCTCTGGAGAATCTCGTGCTGGGTGGGCACGACGTCTGCGAGCGTGACGTCTCTTCGGCGGCGGGGGAGTTGGTTCACGCGGGCGTGCTCGATGCAGATCTGGTGACCAGCGGCGCAGGTGAGGCGGCCGCCTACGAGGCGCGCCTGCGACCCGGCCCTCTGGACGGGCCGGACGTGGGTGTGGCCGACCTGGACGGACGCAGTGCCGAGCTCGGAGCGCGTCCGCCGCGAGATCAGGTGGCCCAGGTCTGCGGTGACTGGGATGCCTTCGAGAAGGACAACGGTATCGAGCGTACGGTTGTGGTGTTCGTGGCCTCGACCGAAGCGGTACGCGAGCCCCAGGAAGAGTGGGCTGACCTCGCCAGCTTCGAAGCAGCCCTCGACCGCGGCGATCCCCAGCCCGCTTCGGTGATCTACGCCTACGCGGCGCTCTCCTCGGGCCGCCCCCTCGTCAACTTCACACCATCGCTTGCCTCGAGTGTGCCGGCCCTGCGCCAGCTCGCTGAAGAGCGGGGCGTTCCCCACTGTGGATCCGATGGCAAGACCGGCGAGACCCTTGTGAAGACCGTGCTGGCGCCCATGTTTGCGGCGCGTGGTCTGAAGGTGCACGCCTGGCAGGGCTACAACATGTTGGGCAACCGTGACGGCGAGGTGCTGCGCGATCCCAACCATGCGGCCGCCAAGATCCAGCACAAGGACGACGTCCTGCGTGGGATCCTGGGGCCGGATTCGGATCACCACTCCAAGGTGGGCATCGACTACGTGCCCTCCCTCGGGGACTGGAAGACCGCCATGGACTTCATCCACTTCGAGGGCTTTCTGGGGGCTCGCATGAGCCTGCAGTTCACCTGGGCGGGATGCGACTCCTCCCTCGCGGCGCCTCTGGTGCTCGACCTGGTGCGCCTGGCCCACCTGTCCGCCGAGCGCGGGGAGGGTGGCGTGATGGATCACACGGCGTGCTTCTTCAAGGCGCCGCTCGCCGGTGGCAGCCACGACTTCCACGAGCAGCACGCACGCCTCCTGGCCTACGTCGCCTCCTGTCAGCGCTGACGGATTCGCTCGTCGCCATGCCCCTTGTTCCTCACCATGGATGCATAGCCCTACTCCCGAACACCTGGCCAGGACAGACTTCAGTGACCCTTCGTTAGCAAACCCCCGCCGCCCTCTGGGGCCCAACGGCGCGCGATCTGCGCCAACTTGATTCGCCGGAAAAACCCCATGACCCAGCAAGCGACCAGCACAAATCCACTCTTCGCTCACGGCACTCCTCCGCGCTTCGAGGAGATCACCCCGAAGCACGCCAAGGAGGCCGTCCCGGAGCTCTTGGAGCGGGCGAGCGCGGAGTTCAGCGCTTTCGAGGAGGGCGTTGAGCCGACCTGGGAGGGCATCTTTGGGCGTCTGCGCGAGATCGTCGAGCCCTTGGAGTTCGCCTGGCACGTGACCGGTCACTTGATGGGCGTGCAGAACTCAGATGAGCTGCGTGAGGTCTATGAGGGTCTCCAGCCAGACGTGGTCGAGTTCTTCACCCGGATGGGGCAGAGCGGAGCGACGTACGCGGCGCTGGAGGCCCTCGTCGCCGGTGAGTGTTGGGCCGAGCTGGACGCGACTCGCCAGCGCCTCGTGGAGAAGGAGCTCTTGGGGATGAAGCTCTCCGGAATCTCACTTGAGGGCGAGGCCAAGGAGCGCTTCAACGAAATCCAAAAGGAGCTCGCTGAGCTCGCCACAGGCTTCTCGAACGCGGTCCTCGACAGCCGCAAGGCCTACGAGTTGATTATCACAGACGCCGCTGATGCAGAGGGGCTGCCGGAGACCCTGCGTCAGACCGCGGCGGCCTCTGCACAGGCGGGAGGACATGAGGACGCGACCCCGGAGGCAGGGCCGTGGAGGATCACCTTGGACGGGCCCTCAGCCAGTCCCTTCCTGATGCACAGCAGGAACCGCGTGCAGCGCGAGGCGGTGTACCGCGCACTCGTCACCGTCGCATCCGAGGGTGAGTACGACAACAAGCCCCGCATCGACCGCATCCTCGCCTTGCGCAGGGAGAGGGCTGGGCTCCTCGGCTACGGCACGCACGCCGAGATCTCCCTCGCCACCAAGATGGCCGAGGATGTCTCGGCTGTGGACCGTCTGACGGCAGAGCTGCGTGACGCCGCCATGCCGAAGGCCAGGCAAGACCACGCGGACCTCGTCGAGTTCGCTCGAAGCGAAACCGGGGACCCAGACGTTGAGCTCGACCACTGGGACGTTGGCTTCTGGGCAGAGCGCATGCGAGAGACGAAGTACGAGCTCTCCGATGAAGAGCTGCGCCCCTACTATCCGTTCCCGAAGGTGCTTGAGGGCCTGTTCGCGGTGACGAAGCGCCTCTTCGACGTCGAGGTCGTCGCGGCGGATGGGGAGGTGCAGGTCTGGCACGAGGACGTGCGCTACTTCCGCATCAAGAGCACAGCGGGCGAGGATGTCGCCTCCTTCTACCTCGACCCCTACTCGAGGCCTGAGGACAAGCGCGGTGGCGCTTGGATGGATAACCTGATCGGTCGTGCGCCGACCTCGGATGGGGGCATGAGGCTTCCCACTGCCGTTCTCGTCTGTAACCAGACGCCGCCAGCGGGCGGGCGTCCTTCCCTCATGACCCACCGCGAGGTGGAGACGCTCTTCCACGAGTTCGGTCACGGCCTCCAGCACATGCTCACGACGGTAGACGTGCCCGAGGCTGCCGGGATCGAGGGCGTCGAGTGGGACGCCGTAGAGCTACCGAGTCAGTTCATGAGAACTGGACCTATCACGAGGAGACCGTGATGAGCTTTGCGAAGCACTTCGAGACGGGTGAGCCGCTTCGTAAGGAGCTCTTCGAGCGCCTTGTCGCGGCAAAGAACTACCGCTCAGGCTCGGCGGTCTTGCGCCAGCTCTACTTCGGCCACCTCGACATGGAGCTGCATCACCACTTTGACCCGGCAGGCGAAGAGACGGTTGCTGAGGCCAAAGCTCGCGTCGTCGCAGTCTCTACCGTCATCCCGCCGCTCGCCGAGGATCACTTTGAGTGCTCCTTCGGTCACATCTTCGCGGGCGGCTACTCGGCTGGATACTACAGCTACAAGTGGGCTGAGGTCCTCTCGGCGGACGCCTTCAGCGCCTTCGAGGAGGCCGGTCTCGATGACGACGCGGCGATCGTGGAGATGGGCCACAAGTTCCGTGACACCGTCCTCGCGCAGGGTGGCAGCCGTCACCCGATGGAGGTCTTCCAGGAGTTCCGTGGACGGGGGCCGTCGACCGACGCTCTCAAGCGCCACACGGACCTCGTCTAAAGTCAGAGACCGGATGCCTTCTTCGCTCGCTGGATCTCGGTAGCGGGCAGGCGCCAGTCGTCGGCTGTCGGGGAGCTCCTCACGAGGGTCAGATTTTTCAGGCTGGCGCTCGCTTCCAGATGATCCACGTGCACGATCCTGATCTCCACGGGTCCGGACAGCTGGGCTCTCAACGGGTCCGCGTCGGTGGGCTGTAGGGCAGGTGAGGCCAACTGGGTTGAGACGGGCCTCTCGCCGGAGGCATCCCAGAGCTCACTTGTCGTACTCGTGTCGGCGGCATCGAAATGGGTCTCCAGGACGATCGCCTCCGCCTGATGGATCTCCAAGGTCAGCAGTTTCTGTCCGGGTGGCAGGCCGCAGGCGACGAGGGAGACGGTGCAGGTGCACAAGATGAGCCGGGCGGACTTCATACACATACCCTAGCGGTCGGTTGTCGGGCCGACCAGCATGGAACCGATGGTCCGGTGAGTGGCGTTCTCTCGAGAGCCTCAGGTCCGAGAATAGAGAAAGCGCATGTCCGGTTTCTCGACGGCGAAGTAGTGCACCCAGATGTACGGGTGACTGAATGCAACCACGACCAGGGCGGCAGAGGAATTGAAACCGATGGCAATGGCCCAGAAGATCAGGAAAGCAAAGCAGTACATCCCGTTGTTCGTGAACCGGAAGATCCCATCCTTCACCAGAGGTAGATCGCGGTAGCTCGGGATGAAGTGATCGGCTCCGGCGGCCCGCTTCAATCCGAAGTAGCGGTGCACGCTGTACAGCGCATAGACTGCGGGGAGGGCGAGGAGAGCGGTCAAGGCGATGCGGGCCGTGGGGGCCACTCCCAGGCTGCCTGCATCAAGCCATGCAAGCGCGGCCAAGGAGAGGAAGCGGCCGCCAAAGAGCGCGAAGAAGATGCACAGGTAGGCACCGAATCCGATCACCCGACTCGTTGCGCCGGAGTTCAGTTCTAGGCGCCATGCAAGCCAGACAAAGAGCTGGTGGGCGATAGGGAAGGCGACCGCGGTCCAGAACGCGAGGAGCAGGGGCTGATCCAATCGATCCCAAGCCAACCCGACCAGCACCAAGAGGCCCATCAGGCACGGAAGGTGGAAGCCCTGGCCAGACCAGAGAGTGGGTGGGGACTTGGCTTGCATGAACGTCGGATCCCACGAGTGCGCGTGGCCCGGGCGACCAAGTGGCCGAGGGGCCTCTCGTGGTGGACTAGTGCCGGTGGGCGTGACCGTGGTCGTGGTCGTGATGGCCGATCACGCCCGTCAATTGAACCATGACCCTGGTGACGTCGTCCGCTGCGGAGCTGACCTGTTGGCTGGCTGCGAGGCGGACCCGAAGGTAATAGGTGGCCTGCCAACTCCAGGCGGCGCCGACCTCGGTCTCGCGGTCTGCTTCAGCATCCAGGTGCTCGAACTCGGAGAGCAGCAAGCCGAGAGAGGTCTTCTCCGTCAGGGGGCGGTCGTAGGACAGGAGCCAGCCCGAGCGGTTTCCCGAGACAAGGTCCAGAAGTCCGCTGTCCTCATTCTTTTGTCCGGCCAGATCCCCACTCATCTCAAGGTACTCAAGGCCCAGCGTCCAATCGGCGGCGGATGGGGAATAGGCAGCGTCCAGTCCGATGGCGCTGTTGGAGAGGGCCGTCGCCGTTCCTGCCCCGCGAACGTTCAGCGTGTAGTCCGGGAGGGATCGCCAGGATGCCCCCAATTGAAGATCCCCATCACCTACCGATAGGCCGGATCCCACGAGGCGTGCACTGAGCGCCACCGCCTCGAGGTCCTGATTTCCTTGCGAGTGAGCGTGGCGTCGCCCGTGCATCTCGGAATCCATGGAGCCGTAGGCACCGGCGAACAAGCGCAGAGACTGATCCTGCCCCTCAATCAGGAACGAGTCGTAGTGAACGCCGGTCGCGGTGACAATGGTGCCCAGGTACTCCTCCAGGACGCGTGGGCGGTTGGCCGTCGAGAGTTCATGCACGTGTTGGTGCATCTGGCTTCCAAAGCGCAGGGGCATGCGTCCGAAATGCAGGGAACCATCACCGGGCATTTTCGTGTAGGCCAAGGTCAGGTGGTCCAACACCACATGTCGTCGGGTTGCGTGCAGTGAGATGCGGGTTTCCAGGGCATCGCTGACGTCACCGTTGAGGATGAGCTCCGCAGAGCGCAGATGGGCTTGCGTGTGGTCGCTACCACCCCGGTCACGCCAGCCGAGCGTTCCATCAATGGCCAGGCCGCCTTCCCAATCCCACGGCAGTGCCGAAAGGAAGTCGGCCAGTAGGTCCCCGGCGAGGTCGGTGGCCCATGAGCCCACACTTGAGCTCTCATCGGACCCGCCGTCCTTTGCAATTCCTGACACGGTGCCAAGATCTTGGGGTGGGGCGGAAAGGACCAGCAGGCAGATTTGTGGAAGTAGGGCCACCATGGGCAACAGTAGACCCTCTTCACCTGCAATGGGTAAGGGCACACCTCCAGCGGCGTCCGTCACGCGCATCCTGGACATCCTCGGGATGCTCACGGGGTCCACTCCACCAGCCCCGGTCGACACTCACGTCACCAATTGGCGTGGAGACCCGGCGTTCGGAGGGGCGTACTCCTTCTGGTCCGTTGGGAGCTCCCCCAACGACAACCTGGCCCTGGGGGCACCTGCTGGCCGAATCCACTTCGCAGGGGAGGCGACGCACATGAGCCGTTACGGCACCATGCAGGGTGCCATGTTGAGTGGTCTGCGCGAGGCGGGACGCATTCTTGGGAAGAGTGTGAACGTGGCCGATCTGATCTAGCCGCGAGCCTTTCCCCGCGAGCGGCCACTCCGTCGAACTCGCATGGGGGCCTTGGTCGGTTCTCGGCTCTTAGGAGTCCTCGTCTCCCAAGGCATGGGGGTTCTCTCCTGGCTATCAGGCCCCGCCGCTCACGGCGCGCAGGATGCGTGCCGCGACAATCAGCAGGAACCCAATGCCCAGGGTCGGAAGGAACATCGACGTACCCATTGCAATTCCGTAGAACCCCTGAAGGAATCCTGTGCTGAATACGGCGAAGCCGATCATCACCCCTGCGAGGCAGAGGAGCATGCCGACGGACTCGGATAGTTGTGCAGTACTCATGGCGGTCTGGTGGCCTTTTTCGTTCATCACGTTGCTCCTCTTGTGTTTTGACCCGCGGGCACGGGTGGACGGCGCTTGCGCGGTACCTGGGATCAGGTGAGGGCCCCGAAGCTCTGCGCTTCCCAGCTTACGACTTCAGAAATCAGTTCGCTGCGTATCTCTTCAGCCGTGCGGCCGCTGCGCTTGAGGACGGCGAAGCCGTGGTCGGCGCCCTCAACCACGTGTAGGTGGGCGGTGCCGGCGTAGTGGGTGAGGGCGTCTCGCAAGAGGTCCAGATCGCACAGGGCATCCCGCGTGCCCTGGAGGAACAGGGCGGGAATCTCGAGGTCCCCGAAGTGCTCGCTGCGCAGGCGGTCGGGCCGCTTGGGCGGGTGCAGGGGGTACCCGAAGAAGACTAGCCCATCCGCCGGCTCCCCGGCCGCGACGAGATAGCTGGACATGCGGCCGCCCATGGACTTGCCTGCCAGCAGGAGGCGTCGGCCGGGAAAGCGGGTGCGCAGGGTGGCGGCCGCTTGTCGATGGACAGTCTCCAATAGGGGGCGGCGGTCGGGAGGGCGCCGCTTGCCCTCGTCGAGCATGCGCTGGGCATAGGCGTAGTGGAAACGCATGACGGGGAAGCCGGCGGCGGACAAGTCCTCTGCCGTTTCAGCCATGAAGGGACTCTCCATGCCCACCCCTGCTCCGTGCGCCAGAAGGAGCACTGCACGTCCGGAGTCCTCGTCCGGCAGGTCGAGCCAGCCTCGAATCGGTCCCGGTGTATCGAGGTCTACCGGGATCTCAATGGGCTCACGAGGCATGGAAATGGGATACCGCTTGGGACCGGACCTTTCGGCCGACTAGACGGCTGCTGTATCCAACAAAGTGGCGAGCCGCTCCAAGCCCCGCTCGAGCTTGTCGGATTGCGCCCCGAAACCGATGCGCAGCCAGCCCTCGCTGCCGAAGTGCTCACCAGGGACGAGCAGCACGCTGTGGTCGGTGCGCATGCGCTCGGCCAGCTCGCAGGAGCCCAAGGGGTGGTCGTAGCGCATCCAGGCCATGGCTCCAGCGCGCGGCGGAATCCACTGGAGGCGATCGGCAGCCTGGTCCATCCACTTGGTGACGCGCGCGCAGTTGTGGGTGAGCATGTCGCGGGTGCGCTTCAGGATCTGCTCGCGCACGCCCGGTTCAAGTGCGCGTTGGGCCAACAGGTCGGAGAGGGCGCCGGGGCCGATGGTCGTGTAGTCGTGGCGCGCCCAGAAGTTCTCGATAGCCGCTTCTGAAGAGACGATCCAGCCCAGGCGCAGGCCCGGCAGTCCGTAGGCCTTGGACAGGCTGTTGGTCACGATGACCCGCTCGCCACGACCCCAGATGGAAGGCGTCGGGGGCGCGTCGAACTCCGATCCCTGGTAGATCTCATCGGCGAGCACCCAGGCCCCGTGCCGATCCGCGATGGCGGCCACCCCGTCCAACCACGCTCCATCGAAGACCGCACCGGTGGGATTGTTGGGGTTGCAGATCATGATCATGCGCGTGCGCTCGTTGACCAGGGATTCGAGGTGCTCCAGATCCGCCCGCCAGCAGCCGGCTTCCCAATCGGGGCTCAACTCCCAGGGCACGAGCTTGGCCCCGAGTCCTCGGACGAGACCCGGCAGTTGCCCGTAGTTGGGCACCATGGCCACCACCTCGTCCCCGGGCTCGACCAGAGTCCAGGCGGCGACGCAGTTGGCCTCGGCGCCGCCGGTCGTGACCTCCACGTTGGCGGGGGTCACCTCGGGATAGAGGGCCGCGATCCGTTCGCGTAGGAGCAGCGTCCCCTGGGTTGGTGTGTACTCGAGGGCCTGGTCCAGCAGGCCGTCGAGGCCCGGTGCGAACTCAAGCAGCTCGCGCAAGGTCAGGGGGTGGGCTCCG
>MPMD02378909.1_pt1 | contig 20709 bp, 16 predicted proteins | sample 1617291 | NCBI WGS metagenome assembly MPMD02 (sample SAMN05944810, study PRJNA350692) | marine metagenome | biome: marine; feature: ODZ; material: water; isolation source: 120 m water sample filtered on 30 um supor filter | place: Pacific Ocean | collected 2012-04-09 | depth 120m m | reverse complement strand
AGTTATCAAATTTCACCATAAGCTCCATTAGCTCTTGCCTTGCGTGCTGTCTGATCTCCGGAAAGTCATCTGGCGAAATGCCATCTACTCCAGATACTTGCTGAAGATTCCCCAAACCAACTAAGTCCGGATGGGAATTAACCGCTACAGTTGAGGCAATTGTCATTAGTCCGTCCTCTAACCCAATGACCAGCTTTTCGCTAGCTCCAGCAGGAACAAAATAACGGCTTATGGCTTGTAGTCGCTTATCTGCTGTCTCCACAACAGAACCTACTCTCTTCAGTTCTGCCCGCATCGCCCCCGGTGTATGGTCTCCTGTGCAAGCTCGGACCAAATCAGCGAACGAGTTTGGCGTTCCTTCGTAGGCCAAAATTTTTGGTTCACCTTTATCATCAACGAATCTTTCGTCGTTGAACCACATTTGAAGAACAACAGCGGGTGGAACTACCGCAATAGGGTCGGCAACATATCCATCGAGATTACGTGCGCGATATGCACTAACTTCCTTTCGACTGATGCCTGTCATTACTGACACTCTTGAAGTATTTGTAGGCCGGCCCCTAAGCCCATACTCATCAGATGCTTCTTGAATAAATGAAGCTTTAGCAACACTTGCAAATTCTTTGTAGCCAATACCGTAACGCAACAATGCTCTGGCTATTGGTCGAAGTGCTGCAAATAGTGCATCGAGTATTCTTTGCTGAATTGGACTAACCATGCATCGGAATATAGGAAAGCAGCCACATAGGGTCAATTTTGACCATTTATCGCAACCTATCCTCGTATCTTCAATTTGTTAGAGCGCTAATTTAATCCGGCTCGGACGTTTTATCGGGTGATGTTAGAGCCTGATTATTAGGCATTTTTCCCATATATGGTCATTAGCAACTCCCGGATCAGGGCTACAGGAGCGCCAGAAAGGCCTGTTCGTCCAGCGTGGTTATCCCAAGATTTTGCGCTTTTTCCAGCTTGGAACCAGGCTTTTCTCCGAACACGAGGAAGTCAGTTTTTTTGGAAATGCTGCCGGTAACCTTGCCGCCGCGTTTCCTGATTTCGCCTTTCGCGGCATCCCGGGTTATCCCGCTCAAAGTACCAGTAAGCACGAAGGTCTTTCCCAAAAATGCTTTGTCCGCATTATCAGACTGCCGTGGTGCGCCTTCTTTAAGGGTTAACGCGTCGTCACCCAGGAGTTTTTCGATGACCTCTACGTTGTGCGGCTGAGCGAAAAACGTTTGTATATGCTCGGCAACTACGGGGCCAACATCCAGGACTTTCTGCAGTGTTTCAATATCTGCCGATGCCTCGCGCAGCGTTCCAATATCCCCGAAATAGTTGGCCAGGTTTTCTGCTGTTGCTTCACCGACTTCACGAATTCCCACGGCATACAAAAACCTGGCGAGTGTAGTTTTACGGCTGACCTCTATCGCAGCCATCAAATTCTCGGCCGATTTCTGTGCCATGCGCTCCAGTGCTGCCAGTGAATCGGTATTCACGCACTTTGAGTCAAACAGGTCGGCAGGCGTGCGCACAATTTTGCTGTCCACAAGCTGATCGATCAGCTTGCTCCCCAAACCTTCGATATCCAGCGCCTTACGCGATACAAAATGTTTCAGGGCCTCCTTGCGCTGCGCCGAGCAGTACAAACCACCGCTGCAACGAGCCACTGCCTCCCCTTCCGGGCGACTCACCGCCGACTTACACACCGGGCATTTCCCGGGCAATCTCACGCGGCGCGCGCCTTTCCTGCGGCGCTTCGCCATGACCGAGACAACTTCAGGAATCACATCCCCTGCCCGCCGAACAACAACGGTGTCGCCTATTCGTACGTCCTTGCGCTCCAGTTCGTCCATGTTGTGGAGGGTCGCATTGGAAACCGTAACGCCGCCGACCACGACCGGTTCCAGGCGGGCGACGGGTGTAACCGCTCCCGTCCGTCCTACCTGCCAGTCCACGTCCAGAACTTTCGTCAGTTCTTCCTGCGCGGGGTACTTGTGCGCCAGGGCCCAGCGCGGCGCACGAGATACGAAGCCCAGCTTTTGCTGCTGCCCGTATTCATCTACCTTGTACACGACGCCATCGATTTCATAGGAAAGCTCTTCGCGTCGTTGCCCTATAGCCTGGTAGTAACCGAGGCAACCCTCGGCACCCTCGACGACCGAGTTTTCCGGGCACACCCGGAATCCGAATTCGGATAACGCGGCCAGGGTTTCGCTATGCCGCTGCGGCAGACTGCCACCATCGACCACACCGACACCATAAACAAAAATACTCAAAGGACGTGAGGCCGCGATCTTCGGGTCAAGCTGTCGCAAGCTTCCGGCAGCTGCGTTGCGCGGATTGGCAAAAGGCTTTTCACCCTGTTCCCGGGCGCGTGCATTGAATTCTTCAAAGCCCCTGATCGGCATGAATACTTCCCCACGCACTTCCAGCACCTGCGGGTAACCGCTTCCCTTTAATATCATCGGGACGGCGCCGATAGTCCGCACATTGTGGGTTACGTCCTCACCGGTGCGACCATCACCACGGGTTGCTGCTACGGCAAGCCTGCCGGCCTCGTAACGAATGCTGATCGCGGTGCCGTCCAGTTTTGGCTCCACCGCATAGCTAATGGGCCCGGTTTCTTCCAGCCGGTCCAGCACGCGCTGGTTAAAGCTGTCGACCTGCTCTTCGCGGAATGCGTTATCCAGCGACAACATGGCGATACCATGGGTAACAGATGTGAACTCGGTTTGCGCTTTACCGCCAACTCGCTGGGTCGGTGAATCCGGGGAATACAAATCCTCGTACTTGGCTTCGAGATCCTGTAGCTGCCTGAACAGGCGGTCGTATTCCGCATCGGGGATCTCGGGATCATCAAGCACGTAGTAGTGATGATCGTGATGACTGATCTGCTCACGAAGCCGGGCTGCCAGCTTCCGGGTACGTTCAGACGCGGTCATGGGTCAGCCGGCTGCCGACATGTCCTGATGACCGTCGTGCCTGTACTCGCTACCATGATTATGCTGCAGGAGAAACTGTATAACCTCCTCGCGCATGTAGCGTTCCCGCTGCAGGCTCAAAGTGCCGCCCTGCTCGTCGACCAGCTGACCATCCACATCCCTTGCAATCGCGCGGGCAGTCTCCACCATCTGGTCGAACAGATCTACGCCGTTCTCATATGAGGGCAGGACCATAAAAATGCTTATACCCGGATATCCGGACTCTTTCAGATTAGAAAGATCAAATGATCCGGGCTCGACAAGACTTGCAACGCTGTAACGCGTCCGGCCGGGATCGCTCTCATCCTGACTATGAAATATACCGAACTGGCCATGGACCAGGCCGGCCGACCGCAAGGAAAGTATCAAAGGCTCAGCCGGAAACATCTGCCCGTACTGCGGCATTATCCGAACGGTTACGACCCTGGAACCGGCTTCGATAGCCGGCGCGGAGGGCTCGGCTATAACCGGCTCGGACTCCTGCACGTTATCATCCCCGGCCGGGCGTTCCTCGAGAAGCGGTTCTACTCGTTTGCGCCGTATGTCCGGCAGTTTGACCCGCTTTGGAATCCAGCCCCTGCTATAGGCGAACACCAGCCCGAGCAGAGCAATACCCAACAGTAACAAAACCCATCTGAACAGAGCCATAACGGCTATTCTCGCAATGGACGGCGCTAACTGACAGCCATCTTTACCGCTTCATCGATATCGACAGACACAAGGCGCGATACGCCCGGCTCACCCATCGTCACGCCCATCAACTGACCCGCCATTTCCATCGTTATCTTGTTGTGTGTAATAAAGAGGAACTGAACGTTTGATGACATCTCCCGAACAATCTCGCAGAAACGCCCGACATTAGCGTCATCAAGCGGCGCATCAACCTCATCCAGCAAGCAGAACGGCGCGGGGTTGAGTTCAAATATTGAAAATACCAGCGCCACAGCCGTCAGCGCTTTCTCACCACCCGACAACAGGTGAATACTGCTGTTGCGCTTACCCGGCGGTTGACCCATCACGGTAACGCCGGCATTCAGCAAATCGTCGCCTTCGAGGCTCAGGTAAGCATGGCCGCCGCCAAACAGGCGCGGGAATATACGCTTCAGACCGGCATTCACGTTGTCGAACACCTCCTGGAAACGGACTCGCGTCTCACGGTCAATCTTGCGTATCGCCTTTTCGAGCGTTTCCAGCGCGTTCGTCAGATCGTCGAACTGTGCCTCAAGATACTTGGCGCGTTCCGACTGTTCCTCGAACTCCTCGATCGCCAGTAAATTGACGGTACCGATGCGATCAAGGCTGCGCTGAATCTTTTCACTACGCGCCTGCCATGCCTCGATATCGTGGTCCTCCGGTAATTCGCCCCGCACGGTCGCCAGGTCGAGACCGGTTTGATCGAACTGGTCGACAATCGCCTCCCGGCGTATCTCAAGTTCGCGTACCGCCATGCGGGCGCTGTCGACATGGTCGCGCACTTCGTTTACGCCCTTGTCCTGCTCGACCCGCCTGGATTCCAGTTCCCGGAGCTCATCATTTTTCTGCTCAAGCGACTCATGCTTGCCCCGTAGTTCTTCATCTACCGTAACTTTCAGCCCCAGTTGCTCCTGCAGCTTGTCCTGGAGTTCAGCTAAAGGCGTTTCGCCGTCGTCGAGATGCACATTCAGGCTTTCAACGCGTTCCATCAATTGCTGGTGCTGGGTCTGGGCACGCTCCAGGGTGGTCGTAGCAGACTCGCGTGACGAACGTTGTGACTGCACCTCGATCGTGACGCTCTGATAGCGTTCGCGATCTTCTTCCGCCTTGCGGCGGCTTACCTCAACTGTTACGAGTAATTCCTTCTGCTGCTTCGTCAGAGACTCCTCGCGACCCTCAAGCTGCACCGACTTTTCTTCCGCCTGGCTCAGGCGATTTGCCGATTCGCGTATAGACGTGGAAATCCCTTCTATTTCGCTGTCGATGCCCTGGCTGTCTTCCCCCAATGCCAGCGCCCGCTGGCGAGTACGCTCCAGTTCACTCCGCGAGGCGAGTAACTCGGCTTCCGCGGCCGCATGGTCCTTGGCGGCAACCGTCTGGCTCGAGTGCAGCACTTTGCGCTTATCCTCGAGCTGCCCGATCTCGGCCCGCGCATCGTCGCGCCGGTCTTTAAGGGCATCGAGCTGCGATTCGAGTGACTTGATTTCTTTTGATAGCTCGCGCATCTCCTGCTCGCGGGTTAATACGCCCCCCGCTTCGGCATCACGAGATGATACGCGCACCCATGTGCGGCTTAGCCAGACACCGTCCGGAGTAATCACCGACTCGCCCGCCGCCAGCTTGCCACGTATGCGCATCGCTTCTTTCAGGTCATCGGCCGTCAGTACCCGCGCCAGCGTCTCGGCCGCCGGCCCCGCATTGCTTACCTGGGCCAGCAGACGGCCCTTGGGCGATTCTTCGTCATATTTAAGCGGATCGTCCTCGAACAGCAACACGTTGCTGTTCGGCAGCTTTGCCAACAGTTTCGCAAATCCTTTAACAGATACAGCCTGCAGGAAGTCGCCCAATACCGCTTCGACAGCAAGTTGCCAGCGGCTGTCAACCTTAAGTTTGTGCGCAAGCCGCGGCAGGTCGGCCAGCTTATTGTCGGCCAGCCATTTAGCAGCCTGTTTTTGATCGCCGCCTAACGCCGCCTCCTGGAGCGTCTCCAGTGCAGTGAGCCGGGCACGCGAAGATTCCAGTTGACCACGCACTTCGTCCAGCTCTTCCGCGAAATTCTCTTCCTGTTTACGCCGGACTTCCGACCCCCCGATCACATCCTGCAATTCGCGGGTAAGCTCCTGCTCTACGCGGGCACGCTCGCCTTCGTGTTGCACCTGTTCGGCAAGCCGTTTTTCAAACTCTTCAAGTGAAATGATGTCGCGCTCAGACTCGACGCTGTCGCGCTGGCCCTGCAACTGCAAATTCTGTGCTTCCAGGTGCTCGATACGGGTACGCTCGACGTCGACCGTGCGACGCGCCTCGTTCAGCTCACCGCTGAAACTGTTCCAGTTCTCCTGCCAGCGAGCGAGGTCCTGTTCCGCTTTCTCCAGCGCAGCAGACGATGTATCTGCTGCCCTCTGCACGTCGTCGAGCCCGGGTGTCAGTTCTTCCAGTTTCTCCTCGAGCGCTCTTAACTGGGCTTCGTCAATATTGATTTCCTCGGAAATCTCGGCAAGCCGCTCGCGCGCTTCCTGCAGATCGAGTTTCTGCCGTTCCCGGGTTGCCCGATTGTGCTCAATCGCCTGCTCAAGATGCGATATTTCCAGGTCAACCGAATAATGCCGGGCCGTCGTCGCATTCAGTTCATCGCTGGCCAGTATCTGCTGCTGCCGGGCTTCTTCGATTTCAGCTTCGACCTTACGCTGGCCGGCAACGATCGACTCAAGCTCCGTTTGCCGCCGCTCGAATGCCATGCGTGCGTCATGTGTATCAGAATCCAGTGCCTGCAGATTTATGGCCAGCAACTCGGCCTCGATCTGGCGCTGGTCATCTTTAAGCACTTTGTGCCGTTCTGCCGCCCGCGCCTGCTTTTTCAGGTGATCCAGCTGGTTATCAATTTCTTCCCGCAGATCGTTCAGTCGATCAAGATTGTCCCGGGTATGCCGGATACGGTTCTCGGTCTCGCGCCGCCGCTCCTTGTACTTGGAGATACCCGCTGCTTCTTCGAGGTGTGCGCGCAGGTCTTCAGGCTTCGCCTCGATAAGGCGCGAGATCATGCCCTGCTCGATAATGGAATAACTGCGCGGGCCCAGCCCGGTCCCAAGAAAAATACCGGTGATATCTTTGCGCCGGCAGCGCACGTTATTCAGAAAATATTGCGAGATACCGTCTCGACTCACCGAGCGACGCACCGAAACTTCGCCGTAACGCGCGAACTGCCCACCTATTGCACCATCGCCGTTATCAAAAAAGAGTTCTATCGAGGCGGTGCCTACCGGCTTGCGATTGACCGAGCCGTTAAAGATAACGTCGGCCATTGAATCGCCGCGCAGGGTCTTCGCCGATGTCTCCCCCATCACCCAGCGCACAGCATCTATGACATTGGATTTACCGCACCCATTGGGACCGACAACACCGACCAGGTTGCTCGGCAACAGTATTGTCGTCGGGTCGACAAATGACTTGAACCCGGAAAGCTTGATCTTGCTTAGTCGCATAGCATCAAACGGTTACCAGACCAGCGCTGCAGCAGGCCCGGTGGCAACCGCACAATCTCCCCCTCTCTCAGTCACGCTTTGCTTGTAAGTTTACCAGTCGTGGCTGCTGTCAGGTTGGTGGTGTAAAGTAGCAAGCTACTCAAAAATAACCGCGAACAACGCGCACAATCCACACTGGCAAACTAAATGAATACGCAGGCTAGGAATACCTCACCGATATCCGCAACACGTTCCCCCCGCAGGGAACTCGAAATGTTCAATAACCCTAACCCTGGGCGCGATTATAGCATCCGAATCCAGATCCCGGAGTTCACATGCCTGTGTCCCAAGACCGGCCAGCCGGACTTCGCAACCCTCTTCCTCGACTATATACCCGAAGGGGCTTGTGTGGAACTCAAATCACTCAAAGAATACGTCTGGTCCTACCGGGATGAAGGCGCTTTTCACGAGGCCGTTACCAACTCCATCCTGGAGGATTTGGTGGCGACCCTAGACCCGCGATATGCACGCCTGACTGCCCGTTTCAACGTGCGCGGAGGCATCTTCACAACCGTGATCGCCGAGCACCGGGCCGCCGGCTGGGCTCCTGCGGATACCGAGGTCCTGCCCCCTCCCGTGCCCGATCCGGGCCACAGCTAAGGCCCCTGACACGGCTCCCGGGTACGCCTGACAAGGGCCTCGGGGAAAACCGTACTGCCCTGCAAAAGCCACTTCCAACCAGCGGCCCAATGAGTATAATCCGGCATTTTGCAGACACCCTTCGGGGGGAAGCAGGGACTGGATAGATGGCCGCACGGAAGAAAGTATCGAAAAAATCTGCCCGCAAATCGAAGCAGCGTGGCAGCAAAAAGAAACCTGTACGCAAGGTTTCAAAAAGGAAAGTGAGCAAGAAGAAAGCTGCTAAAAAGAAAGCTTCGAAAAAGAAGCAGAAAGCTGGCAAGAAAAAGGCTGGCAGGAAGAAAGTAAGCCGTAAAAAGGCTGGCAGGAAGAAACCGACTAAAAAGAAGTCAAAGAAGAAGGCTGGCAAGAAAAAGCCTGTGCGCAAGAAAAAGGCTTCAAAAAAGAAGGTGAGCAAGAAAAAGGTCGCCAGGAAGAAGGTCAGTAAAAAGAAGGCTGCTGCGAAAAAGACTGCTGCGAAAAAGACTGCTGCGAAGAAGGCTGCTGCGAAAAAGACTGCTGCGAAAAAAGCTGCAGCAAAGAAAACTGCCAGCGACAAAAAGCCGGTCAAGCGGAAAATACTGACGAAGGATCCCGTAGTTCGGAACCTGGCCAGAAACGCTGTACCGGCGCCCATGAACCCGGCGGATCAAGTACCCACACGTACGAAGCGACGCCGCAAGCCTACCAACGATCAGCTCATACACGGAATCAATCCGTACAAGCCGAGAAAGGGTGAGGAATACATGAGCGATGGCCAGCTCGAGCATTTCCGCGAAATCCTGGGTGCCTGGAAAGATGAGCTCATGCAGGAAGTCGATCGCACCGTTCACCACATGCAGGACGATGCCAGCAATTTCCCTGACCCGAATGACCGGGCGACGCAGGAGTCAGAGTTTGGCCTGGAACTGCGAACCCGTGATCGTGAGCGCAAACTCCTCAAGAAAATAGACCAGGCTATCGCCCGGACCGAGGATGGCACCTATGGCTATTGCGAGGAAACGGGCGAAGCAATCGGGCTTAAACGCCTTGAGGCACGACCGGTCGCAACCCTGGGCGTCGAGGCGCAGGAGCGCCGCGAAGTGGCTGAACGCCAGTACCGGGATCAGGACGACCGCTACCGGTAGCGTTCGACGCACGACCTTGTCGCCGGGTAATAGTCGCACACAGGAAACGGTCGCTTACCGCGGCCGCTTTGCACCCAGCCCGACCGGTCCGCTGCATTTCGGCTCGCTGGTTGCGGCCGTTGCCAGTTATCTGCAGGCAAAGATCAATGATGGCGAGTGGCTGGTGCGCGTTGAAGATATCGATCCGCCCCGTGAAGTACCCGGCGCCACCTCGGCTATTCTCGCCTCGCTTGATTCCCATGGTTTTGAGTACTCCACCCCGCTCTACCAGAGCACACGGCTCGAATTTTATGATGACCTGATCGAAGGTTTGCTTGACGGCGGGCTGGCCTACCGGTGCGTTTGCACCCGCAGGCAAATAGAAGCGGCCGCCCGCCGCGGCGTCTCCGGCTTTATCTATCCCGGAACCTGCCGCCCGAAAATGGCAGACACCAGCCAGCAAGGCACCTCGGTACGTGTCTACACAAGCCCCGACAGGACGTGTTTCACGGACGAACTGCAGGGTCGGCAGTGTTGTGAACTGGAAACCGAGGTAGGCGACTTCCTGGTGCGCCGGGGCGACGGCCTGGTGGCTTATCAGCTCGCCGTGGTGGCAGACGACTATGCCCAGGGCATCTCGGAGGTGGTGCGTGGGACCGACCTGCTGGACGCAACATTCATGCAAACCCATCTGCAGCATCTACTTGGATATGATTCCCCTAAATATCTTCATTTTCCGGTAGTTACAGATGAAAACGGAACTAAATTATCAAAACAAAGTGGTGCGGCCGAAATTAACGATAACTCAATTTCCGCCAACCTGTATTGGGCGCTACACAGCCTCCGGCAGCACCCCCAGGAATCCCTGAAAACCGCTCCAACAAGGGATATCTGGAACTGGGCGGTGGAAAACTGGGACCTTAACGCCCTGCGTGGACTACAGACTCTTCCCGATGGGAGTATGATGATGCAGTGAGTCGAACTATTTACCGGAACAGGCTGTCAATAAAATGTCAGTCAAGGAATGTGGATTCAAGTTGAGTTGGTTCAGTTAGAGCCCGTCCAAACAAGGGGGTAAGCCATGAATGAGCCCCGTTTAATTAGAAAATATGCAAATCGCAGGCTATATGACACGGTACGCAGCCGCTACGTGAACCTCGCAGATGTCCGTAACCTGATCGCTGAAGGCACCCGGGTCAGGGTCGTTGAACAATCCACGTCAAGAGATATCACCAACAGCATTCTGCTGCAGATTATTGGCAGCATGAGTGATGAGGGCGCGCTCCTGACGACCGGTTTTCTCACTGACCTGATCAGGACAGCCGGCGGCGGATCCGATCCGGGCCTGCCCGAGCGCCTGCAGACTGCTCTGCGTAACGCGCTTCCGCCTCCCGCACTGCATCAGTAGCGCGGGTAGACGGGCACAAAAAAACCAGCCGGGGCGCTCTGCCAGCTGGCTTCGGTAAACTGCAACCTGAATCCAAGACAATAACTATCGCGGATACTGAACTGCATCAAGCAGCTTCGAGATCACGCATACTCAGACGCACACGGCCCTGCCGATCAACCTCAAGCACTTTGACCTTGACGATATCGCCTTCGCTGAGTTTGTCACTCACCTTCTCGACGCGTTCTTCAGATATCTGTGAGATATGCACGAGGCCGTCCTTGCCCGGCAGGATGGTAACGAACGCACCGAAATCCATCAGGCGTGCAACGCGACCTTCGTAGATTGCACCGACCTCGACTTCCGCCGTGATCAGTTCGATACGCCGCTGTGCCTCGCGGCCGGCAGCACCTTCAACCGACGCGATCTTGACGGTACCGTCATTGTCGATATCGATCGTGGCGCCGGTCTCTTCTGTTATCGCCCGGATGGTAGCGCCACCCTTGCCAATAACGTCACGAATCTTCTCGGGATCGATCTTGATAGTGACGATGGTAGGCGCCCACTCAGACACTTTGTCACGCGCAGTAGTAATCTCCCTGGCCATCTCGCCGAGGATATGCAGGCGCGCTTCACGGGCCTGCGCCAGTGCTTCCTGCATGATTTCCTGGGTAATGCCCTGGATCTTGATGTCCATCTGCAGGGCTGTAATGCCGTCATTGGTGCCGGCAACTTTAAAGTCCATGTCGCCCAGGTGGTCTTCGTCACCCAGGATATCGGTCAGCACCTGGTAGCGATCGCCGTCCTTGACGAGCCCCATCGCCACGCCGGCAACGGCACCCTTGGTCGGCACACCCGCATCCATCAACGCGAGGCTGGTGCCACAGACACTGGCCATGGAACTGGAGCCGTTCGACTCGGTAATTTCTGAGACCACGCGAATGGTGTAAGGGAATTCTTCCTGGCTCGGCAGCACGGCAGTGATGCCCCGGCGGGCCAGTCGACCATGGCCGATTTCGCGCCGCTTCGGTGAACCTACGCGACCGGTCTCACCCACGCAGTACGGCGGGAAATTGTAGTGAAGCATGAAACGATCACGAAACTCGCCATCCAGCGCATCAATAATCTGCGCGTCACGGTCGGTACCCAGCGTAGCCACGACAATAGCCTGGGTTTCACCACGGGTGAACAAGGCCGAACCGTGGGCCCTGGGCAACACGCCGGTACCTACCTCGATCGGCCGCACGGTGCGGGTGTCGCGCCCGTCAATCCGGGGCGAACCGTTCAGCACGTTTTCACGCACGATTTCAGATTCCAGCTTGTGGAATGCGCCCTTCACTTCGTCAGCACTGAACTCGCCACCCTCTTCCGGTACAAGTGCAGCTACCGCCGCTTCCTGCAGCTCGCCGATACGGCCATAGCGTTCCTGCTTGTCCGAGATCTTGTAAGCCTCGGTGATGTCGGCCTTCGACTGACCGGCAACGGCATCTGCCAGGGCGACGTTCTGTTCCGGCGCCTGCCAGTCCCAGGCGGGCTTGCCGACTTCGGCTTTCAGCTCGTTAATCGCGGCAATTGCGACCTGCATCTGCTCATGACCAAATACGACGGCACCGAGCATGGTGTCTTCGTTCAGGCAATCTGCCTGCGACTCAACCATAAGCACCGCATCACTGGTACCGGCAACGACCAGATCCAGTTGCGAGGACTCAAGGTCGGTCTTGGTCGGGCTCAGCACGTAGGCGCCATCAACAAAACCAACCCGCGCCGCAGCGATCGGGCCCTGGAACGGCATACCGGAAATAGCCAGTGCCGCAGAAGCGCCGATCATCGCCGGGATATCCGGATTAACTTCGGGGTTCAGTGAAGTCACCTGGGCGATAACCTGGACCTCGTTCTTAAAGCCCTTGGGGAACAAAGGACGCACGGGCCGATCAATCAATCGGCAGGTCAGAATTGCCTTTTCACTTGGACGGCCTTCGCGCTTGAAAAAACCGCCCGGGATTTTACCCGCGGCATAGGTCTTCTCTTCGTAATCAACGGTTAGCGGAAAGAAATCCCGCCCGGAATCAGCCTGTTTGCGGCCAACCGCGGTAACCAAAACCTGCGTATCGGCCATACTCACAATAACGGCGCCGTCAGCCTGGCGTGCAATTTTGCCCGTTTCAATGCTCACATCGTGAGCACCATATTTAAATGTCTTTTTAACTACAGTCACTTTTAGTTTCCTTTACCTGCTTACAAGCATACGAAACCACGTAATCAGCCCTTGCTGACTGCGCTATTGCGTTCGCATGCAGATAATTTTATGCATTGTTGTGGCGACATCAGTTCGTTCCTGGCCGGTTTTCTGCCCGGCCAGCGAAAGCGCTGGTGTCGATGAAAGGCTTAGCGACGCAGGCCAAGCCGGGTGATCACATCGCGATACCGCTCGTGATCCTGTTCTTTGAGGTAATCGAGCAACTTGCGACGGTTATTGACCATCCTCAGCAGACCGCGACGTGAGTGGTGGTCTTTGCTATTGCTATTGAAATGCTCGGTCAGCTCACTGATACGGGCCGACAACAGCGCGACCTGAACTTCCGGAGAACCCGTGTCCCCCTCACCGCGCTTATATTCCTCAACTATTTGTGCTTTTTGTTCTCCCGAAAGAGACATCGGTTACTACTCCTGTGTTCGCTCTAATATTAGCCCTTCAGATTCGCGCGGTATTGTACCCACAAGTTCGCCTGATGTAACACCCTGATTCTCGATGTATTTGGGCTATCCTGCACTGTTTTCAGGCATCGTAAACAGGCGCCGCGGCGCAACCCGGCCATCGTCCAGAACTTCACCAACACCAAGAAACAGGTGGTTTTCGTCGTACAGCCGGACAAAGCCGCTCACATCCCTGGATACATGGCTGACCGCATGCCCGTTGCGCAGGTAGAAAGCCTCGTTGGCGCTCAGCTGCACGTCGGGCTGAGCCTCGAGCGCACTGTCCACGGGCAGCAGGAGCGTATCGAGAGCGGCCGGATCATCCGCCAGCGCCTCCAGCTGGGCCTGGCTGATCAGCGGCTTATCCTCGAAGGGCTGGACACTGATCCGCTTCAGTGCCGAAACATGGGCCACGGTCCCCATGGCCTCTCCAATGGACTCAACCAGGGTCCGTACATAGGTTCCCTTGCTGCAGCGCACTCGCAATCGGGGCCGGTGGGGATCGAAAGTCTCTATTTCGATTTCATGGATGGTCACGCGGCGGGATTTACGCGGAACTTCCTTGCCCTCCCGGGCCAGTTCGTACAGTCGCCTGCCCTCGTGTTTAAGTGCGGAAAACATTGGTGGAATCTGATCAATTTCTCCCCGATGCGCTGCCAGTGCCAGTTCCAGCTGCTCGCGGGTCACGGTGGTGACCTCCGACTCCTCGATGACCTGGCCGTCTGCATCCGCCGTATCCGTGCGGGTACCGATATTTGCCTCGACCTCGTAGACCTTGTCTGCATTAAGCAACCAGGTCGAAACCTTGGTTGCCTGGCCGAAACACAAGGGCAGCATGCCGCTCGCGAGCGGATCCAGGCTACCGGTATGCCCTGCTTTACGGGCCCGGTACAGGCGCTTGGCCATCTGCAGCGCCTGGTTAGACGTCAGGCCAACGGGCTTATCCAGCAACAGGATGCCGTTTACATCGCGCTTGAGGACGCGCGGCTGCTGTGGCTGCCTTCCTGTTCGTTTAGCGTTCATCTTGTTCGTCATCGTCATCGGGCGCATTTTCAGGGTCGTTCGCCGCATCGATCAGGCGATCCATCGTGCGGGCGTTGCTGACCGTCTCATCCAGTTCGAAGCGCAGCTCCGGAACCCGTCGCACGGTCAGGTCCCTGGCCAGCCGGGCACGAAGAAAACCTGTCGCGCTTTCGAAGGCCTCATCCAGGCTTTCGGCTTCACCCTCGGCCTGCAGCACCGTGTAATACACCCAGGCGACGCTGAGATCTTTCGATACCCGCACGGCTGTCACAATGGCGTTCGCTAACCTGGGGTCGCGGGCTTCGCCACGTACGACGTCGCTGAGTATTCGCTGAATCTGATCTTCGATCCGGCGGCTGCGGGGGAAATCCCTGGCCATATCTTAAAGCCCTTGAGCCTGGCTCTGCGGCTCTCTATTTCAAGGACCGGGCGACTTCAGTGCGTTCGTAGCACTCAATCTGGTCGCCGACTTTAACGTCGTTGTAGTTCTTGACGCCGATGCCGCATTCGGTACCGGACTTCACTTCGTTGACGTCGTCTTTGAACCGCCTTAACGATTCAAGTTCACCCTCGTAGATAACCGTGTCTTCGCGCAGCACACGAATGGGGTTGCTGCGTTTGACGAAGCCTTCCATCACCAGGCAACCGGCTATATCGCCGAGCTTGGGTGACTTGAATACGTCGCGCACTTCGGCGAGCCCGACGATCTGTTCGCGGATTTCGGGTGACAGCATGCCGCCAACCGCCGCCTCGACATCTTCGATCGCCTCGTAAATGATGCTGTAGTAGCGCACCTCGATACCGGATTCTTTAACCGCGTTACGAGCGGCGGCATCCGCACGAACATTAAATCCGATCACGATTGCGTTCGACGCGGCCGCGAGGTTCGCATCAGACTCGGTAATACCACCAACAGTGGCGCTGATAACGTTTACCGCGACCTCTTCGTTGGACAGGTTCATCAGCGCATCTCGCAGCGCCTCTGCGCTGCCATGCACGTCCGCCTTGACGAGAATCTGCAGCGTCTTGAGGCCGCTCTGCATCTGGCTGAAGACATCTTCGAGTTTGGATGCCTGCTGTTGCGCCAGCTTGGCATCGCGGGTGCGGCCGTGGCGGAACTGTGCAACTTCGCGGGCTTTTCTTTCATCGCCCACGGCAACCAGTTCATCACCGGCCGCCGGCGTGCCCGACAGCCCCAGGATCGCGGTCGGCATTGACGGTCCGGCCGAGGTAATTTCCTTACCGTTCTCATCCATCATCTTGCGTACGCGGCCAAAGACTTCGCCGGCGACAATAGAATCGCCCTGCTTCAGGGCGCCGCGTGTGATCAGGGCAGTGGCCACCGTGCCGCGCCCGGTCTCGAGACTGGATTCGATCACGATGCCTGCAGCAGGACCTTCTTCAACCGCTTTCAGTTCAAGGAGGTCGGCCTGCAAAATTATTGCGTCAAGCAGATCGTCGATGCCCTCGCCGGTCTGCGCCGAGACATTGACGAAAATATTGTCGCCGCTCCAGTCTTCCGGAATTACCTCGAGCACCGCCAGTTCATTGCGTACCCTGTCGAGATCGGCTTCCGGTTTATCAATCTTGTTAACCGCAACGACCAGCGGTACCTCGGCGGCTTTCGCGTGTTGTACCGCCTCCTGAGTTTGTGGCTTGACGCCGTCGTCGGCCGCAATCACGAGCACGACAATATCGGTTACCTGTGCACCGCGGGCACGCATTGCCGTAAATGCCGCGTGTCCGGGGGTATCGAGAAAGGTGATCTGACCCTTGTCGGTACTGACGCTGTAGGCGCCGATATGCTGCGTAATACCGCCTGCTTCGCCGGCCGCGACCTTGGTACGGCGGATGTAATCCAGCAGTGAAGTCTTGCCGTGGTCCACGTGACCCATAATCGTAACCACCGGCGCACGAGGCTTTTCTTCACCGTCGACCGCGATGGATTCCAGGATCTGGTCGTCCAGCGCATTGTCCTTCACCGTCACCGGCGTATGACCGAGCTCTTCGACGACGAGGATAGCGGTGTCCTGGTCGATTACCTGGTTGATAGTCGCCATCACGCCCATGTCCATCATTACCTTGATGACTTCGCCGCCCTTGATCGCCATTTGCTGAGCGAGCTCACCCACTGCAATCGACTCGGGAATCTGGACCTCGTGAATCGCCGGTGCGGTGGGTTGTTCGAACGCTTGCTGACTTTCGACGCTCAGCGATACGCTGCGGCGACGGGTTTGCTTTTTCTTGCGGCGTCGCTTCTTGTCGCCCGCGACATGTAAGGTGTGGCCGACATCCTGCGCCTTGGCGCGGCGCTGTGCACGCGAGTCTTCGTTGCGCTTTACGGATTCGGCCTCGGCTGCCTCGCGAGCCGCCTGCTCCGCCTGGGCACGCTGCTGGGTTTCTTCAGTAGCCATGGCGACCTCTTCAGCCTGGGTGCGCTCTTCGGCCTCGCGACGGGCCTCGTCCTCTGCGGCTTTTTCTTCCTGGACCTGTTCAGCCTCCTGGCGTTCCTGTTCCAGCCGCTTGGCTTCGACCTTGGCAGCCTCTTCCGCAGCACGCTCGGCATCGAGCTCTTCCTGCTGGCGACGGGCTTCTTCTTCGAGCACGTCACGCTTGATATAGGATTTCTTGCGCCGGACCTCGACGCTGACGGTGCGCGAACGGCCCTGGCCGCCCGACATTCTGAGCTCAGTCTTATCGCGCCGGTTCAGTGTGATCTTGCTCGGCGCAACCGACAGTTTGTCTTCCTTGCGACCGTGGGCACGACGCAAATGGTTAAGCAACTCCATCTTGGCGTCATCACTGATGACATCATCGGCGCCACTGGCAGGCACCCCTGCCTCCTCCAACTGGACGAGCAGGCGCTCGACAGACACATTAAGTGTCTCGGCAAATTCTGCGACAGTTACACCGGACATTGCATATCTCCGCTAACCGACCTGCCGGTTAGCTGGCCTTTTCCTCGTCTTCGAACCAGTGCGCCCGGGCGGCCATAATCAGCTTACCGGCGCTTTCCTCATCCAGATCTTCTATATCGATCAGGTCGTCAATCGCCTGCTCTGCAAGATCCTCGCGGGTAACGACACCGCGACTGGCCAATATAAAGGCCAGGCTCTTTTCCATGCCTTCAAGGCTCAGCAGGTCTTCGGCCGGCTCAGACTCGTCAATAACCTCTTCGCTCACTATCGCCCGTGTCAGCAGCACATCACGGGCACGGTTACGCAGCTCCTCGACAATCGCCTCATCGAACTCATCGATGGCCAGCAACTCCTTGGTCGGCACATACGCCAATTCCTCCAGCGAGGAATAGCCTTCCTGCACCAGGATCAGCGCGACCTCTTCATCAACGTCCAGTTGCTCCATGAACATTTGCAGCAGTTCGCGTGCTTCCTGCTCGCTCTTCTCGTCCGCATCGGCCTCGGTCATTACATTCAGTTCATAGCCGGTTAACTGGCTCGCAAGACGGATGTTCTGGCCGCCGCGGCCAATGGCCTGTGAAAGTTTTTCTTCTTCGACCGCAATATCCATGCTGTGCGTTTCTTCGTCGAGAACAATAGACGTTACGTCGGCAGGCGACATCGCGTTAATCACGAACTGCGCCGGGTTTTCATCCCAGAGAATAATGTCGACACGCTCGCCGGCCAGTTCGTTGGACACGGCCTGCACACGTGAACCACGCATACCGACACAGGCCCCGACCGGGTCAATGCGTTTGTCATTGCTCTTCACCGCGATCTTGGCGCGCAGACCCGGATCACGGGCGGCACCGAGTATCTCGATGAGACTCTGGCCGACTTCCGGCACTTCAATTTTGAAAAGCTCGACCAGGAATTCCGGGCTGGTGCGTGTCAGGAATAACTGCGGGCCGCGAGGCTCTGTACGCACTTCGTATAACAAAGCCTTAACACGGTCATTCGGCCGCACTGGCTCGCGGGCAATCATCTGATCGCGGGAGATAAAACCTTCGGCATTGCTGCCGAGGTCGACGTAAATACCGTTGCGATCAACACGCTTGACGATGCCGCTCAGGAGTTCACCAACTCTTTCTTCAAATATTTCAACGGTTTGTGCACGTTCTGCCTCACGTACTTTTTGCACGATGACCTGCTTCGCGGTCTGTGCAGCGATACGCCCAAAGTCAACGGATTCGATTGGTTCTTCGACCACGCCGCCCGGTTCTGCGTCGGGGTTTACATCGACGGCATCGATCATGCGCAGTTCGCGCTCGGGAAATTCCAGTTCGTCGGATTCGTCGGCAAACACCGTCCACTGGCGGAAGGTATCGTACTCGCCAGTTTCACGATCGATAGCCACGCGCACGTCGATGTCTTCGCCGTGGCGACGTCTCGTTGCCGACGCAAGCGCGGCTTCGAGCGCCTCGAAGATAATGTCCTCTTCGACGCCTTTCTCGTTCGAGACGGCCTCGACGACCATGAGTATCTCTTTACTGTTCATCCCGGTTTACACCACCCGGCTCTTTTCGAGCCGTTTACAAATCCGGCACCAGCCGTGCCGTATCAATTTCATGCAGGGGCACCGAAATCTCGGCACCCCCTTCCCGCAACACAATGTTGCTGCCTTCGCAGCCTACAAGCCGCGCTTTAATATTGCGCCGGCCTTCTATAAGCCGCTTCAGCTTCACCTTCACATCGCTGCCGGCAAAGCGCTCGAAATGCTCGGCCTTCACGAGCCGGCGATTCAGCCCCGGTGAAGACACCTCCAGGTTGTAATCCCCCGGTATCGGGTCTTCCACATCCAGCAGGCTGCTCACCTGCCGACTGACGTCAGCACAATCGTCGACTGTAATGCCGGCCTCGCTGTCTATAAACAATCGCAGCGAACCCCCGCCACCGCTGAGGTTCACTTCCAGATCGGCCAACTCGAAACCCAGCCTCTCGACTAACGGCTCGAGCAGTTCGATCAACTGTTCACGGTGCACGCTCGTCATATTCCGTAAACACAGACCATTGTTCACAAACAAAAAATGGGCATACCTGCCCACTTTCCAACCGTCACAAGCCATACTTTTCAGTACTTGCCTGTGCGGCGCCAAAAAAAATGCCCCTCGCGGGGCATTTTTCTACCAATTCTGGTAGCGGGGGCAGGATTTGAACCTGCGACCTTCGGGTTATGAGCCCGACGAGCTGCCAGACTGCTCCACCCCGCATCCGCGGAGCGGCATACTAACGGGTTCACAGGGGATTGGCAACAAATTACAGGCCTTTAGGCCCCATAAATACTGGCTTTCAGGGCAAGACGGGACCCACAGGCCGCTCCCTTGCTGCTACGCAGCCAACTGGCCTGAAACCGGGCTAATCAGCCCGTACCAGTGAACCCCGCCGGATTTGGCCCAGGGAGGTCGCCCCGGCAAAGCGCATGATGGTTTTAAGCTCGTCCTGCTCTATTTTCAGGACCCGCTCGACCCCTTCCTGGCCGAAGGCACCGAGGCCCCATAAATAAGGCCGGCCGATGCAGACTGCTTTGGCACCGAGCGCCAGCGCTTTGTAAGTATCGGTTCCGCGGCGGACGCCGCTGTCCATGAGCACCGGGATATCGTCGCCCGCCCCTTCCATCACTTCGACCAGCGAATCCAGCGTGCCGCGGTTGCTCTCTTCCTGCCGGCCACCGTGATTCGACACGATAACGCCGTCCGCGCCGGATTTGACCGACAACTTCGCGTCCTCTTTCGTGACAATACCCTTGAGCACGACTTTCATCGAGGTGTTTTTCTTCAGCCACTCGACGAAACCCCAGGTCATCGCGGAATCGCCGACGCCGCGCTTGCCCTTGTAACCTTCGTAGTTGCCAAGACCGAACTGATCGGCGGTGCTTTCACGCCGGAACCAGCGCTCGCCCTCGCGGTTGCCTCGACCTACCGCGTCTACCGTGAGCACGACGACAGGTGAACCAGCCGCCTCAGCCATCTCCAGCATGTGGCGGTTCTGCGATTCAAAAGCCGAACCGTACAACTGGAACCAGGTCTGCCCGCCGACGGACGCGATTTCCGGGTAACCGTAGTGCGTCATCATCGAGCAGATCATTACGTGCTTTTTCTTTTTCGCTGCGCGCGCTGTCGCCAGTTCGCCTTCGTCGTGAACTGAACGCTGCGCGCCGATGGGGGCAAGAATCACGGGGCTCGTTAGTTGCTGGCCGAAGAGTTCGAGGAATGTATCGAGACTGGAGACGTCCACCATCCGCCGCACCCGTATTTCCCACTCGTCGAACACGGCCCGGTTGGCGGCCATCGTCTTGCCCGCATCGGCACCGTTCACGATGAAATGCCAGGCCGCGAGTGAAAGTTTCTGCTGGGCAACCCGCTTGAGCTGGAAGACATCCAGCGCCTGCCGGACGGTTTCCGGGATAGCTAGTTCGGGACGGGCAAGTAAGGATGTCGGCAATGCCGCCAGCAGCGGCGATTGCAACAGGAGTTTCAGCAGGTATCGTCGGTCAGCCACGCTTCGATTCTAGACGATAACGGCGCCAAAAACAGAAGGGTAGCTTTAAACTTTTCCAGTTCAGGCGTGAACATGTGCCTAAAAATAGGTGTTTTCCACTGTTCCAGTTGCGTTATCTCGGCTATCAATCCGACGTTTAGCGACGTTTTTTGACATTTAGGGGCGTTAGCGGAGAATCCCTACAAAGGGAGAGCATAAATGCCTGGAACTATTACCAGTTCATTTGAATAAAGCTGT
>MPMD02413967.1_pt1 | contig 20710 bp, 20 predicted proteins | sample 1617291 | NCBI WGS metagenome assembly MPMD02 (sample SAMN05944810, study PRJNA350692) | marine metagenome | biome: marine; feature: ODZ; material: water; isolation source: 120 m water sample filtered on 30 um supor filter | place: Pacific Ocean | collected 2012-04-09 | depth 120m m | reverse complement strand
CGACCGCCATGGGCGAGGCGGAGATCGACCAACTCGTAGCTGCGGTGAAGAGTGGGCTGGAGCGCTTGGACTGAGGCCCATTCAGTCTTCTCCAAGGAATCAGCTCTGAAGGAGTCCCATCAACGCGAAGTTCTCCGCTGGGGTTGGGAGTTGGTATTATTCAAAGCGCTAGTCGCAGTAGGAAAGGGGCACCAAAGACCAACTAACCATGAAGCTATTTCAGATTCTCGAGGCGCTAGTTCCTGACCTGCAGCCCAAGCAGTGCAAGGTTCACTTGGCGACAAATATCGGTCGTCACAAGCCCATCGAGCTGTACTTGAATGGCGAGTTCGATGCGTTTCAAGATTGGCAAAATCGCAAAAACTTCCAAAGGCCCCTCGTCCTCTCCCTTGTCGCGTTGCCCTACAGGGGAAAGTGGCTGTTCGTGGGCATGTATCGGTCAAATGGATACCGGCATGTCAAGTCGCCAGATCACTTTGAGTATGACCTGGAACTACTTCCTGAGAGCGAAGAGCTTGCAGGCCGTTTGATTGTTGAGTTCCACCGATCAGGAAGACAATCCTATCTTATAGCCGAACGCTGGGCTGACAGTATGGAGGTGTCAGAACTATTGCCCGCGAAGTACGAGATAGAGGAGTTTCCTGGGTACTCTTCGTTTCTGCTGACCAAGCAACGATTGGACATTGTCGTTCAGCGCGAAGTGCCTTCTTGGAAGGCGGCGTTGAGGAATGTTTCTGGAGTTTACCTAATTGCTGATCGCACAACGGGCACGCTCTACGTGGGCAGTGCTCATGGAGTAGCTGGCATGTGGGGCCGCTGGTGCGAATACTCAAAAACCGGTCACGGTGGAAATCGAGAACTGCGGAAACTACTCAAGAAAAAAGGCAAGACCCATGCTGACAACTTCCAATTCGGAGTCTTGGAGACTGCGGATTCCGAAGTGGGGGCTGAGGAGATCCTCGCGAGGGAATCTCGGTGGAAGGACCTCCTTCTGACCCGTAGTTTTGGTCACAATGCGAATTAGGTAGGGCGCACACAACCAGCTCTGAAGGAGTCCCATCAACGCGAAGTTCTCCGCTGAGTCTGTGGTCGGCTGAGACCTTACAGGTAGGCCATGCTCCTTCCCGTGGATTCTACGAGGGGCTTTGGAGTCGGCGCGCGATTAGGTAGGTTGAGCGGCATGCCTATCACAACGATAAAGATCATCGAAGACATCTTCACGGACGAGCAGAAGGCGCAGATGATCCATGAGGTTACTGAAGCGATGGTGCGGGTGACCGGAGAGGAGAAGCGGCCTGGCAACTGGGTCTTGATCGAAGAGGTCAAGTCAGGTGATTGGGCGATCGGCGGTAAACCTGTCCACGCCCCTCCGAAGTAGAGTGACTTGTTAGGGAGACACCGTGTTCGGAGTGCATGCGGGACTCCCCCTCCAAGGTGCTTTTAGGGTCTCTATGCTTGTGGGATATCGGGCTGACTATTATCCTTTCTCCATGGGCCGAGCGGATAGGCAACTTTGCTGCATGACGGCGCGCAAGAATCCCACTTTAGGGCGTGCATGGTTTGCGTTGTTTTCGCTCTGCTTGCTCTTAAGTGGTCCCGGCCATGTCGTGTTCCACGGGATCGCGGGAAGCTGCCACTCCAACCGTGGGCAGGTATCGTTTGGACATGAGGTCTTAGGTCTCAGTGGGTCCGGGGCGAGTGTGCTCCCGCTGGACTCGTGTTGTGGGGGTGGCCTCCTTTCGGACCATTCGGTGAGCCTGGGTGGGGGTTCGGTCAGTCAGATTGCCATCAAGCCCCATAGCCTCGATGAAGAGGACTGCGCTCATTGCATGCAGAACTGGGAGGAGACGCCCTCCGGCACCCCCCCCCTCTTTGGCCTTCTAGATAGTTTTGTGAACGTTCTCTCCCTGGACCAGCGGGTCCACGCGACGCTACCCCTCGGGGTGCCGAGCCCGAGGGGGCCGCCCACAGTCGCGTGATCAGTCGCCATTGGCGATTAGCTCTTCGGTCGCGACAGAGCTGGGCAGATCACTGATTGGTTGCTCTCTGGAGTGAAGTTTATGGGCCCGGCTCGCGCCGGATCCGTGAAGTCATATCCGCGCATTGAGCCTCCAACCGAGTGTTCTCCACAGGGACATGAACTTGTTCCCCTCATCTATTTCGTGTGGGGGGGGGGAGCACTCGAAGGTCGTTCAATTGATTCAACCCGTCGGCTTCTTTGTGTGCCGACCCTATACACCAAACTACAAATGAAAACCATCTCAACTATCTCTCTCTGCATTCTCGTCCATGGCCTGAGCGCCCCTGCGTCTCATGCGAGGGCGCAGGATGGACCCGTCGCCGAAGGCAACGCACCCGTTGGGCTACTCGACAGTCCGGCTATGCCTCGTCTCTACTGGGGGCAGACCTCACGCTTCACAAACGCATTCAATCCGGCCATCGGTCTCGCCGTGGACGGGACGTTCTCGCATGTAGAAAGCGATGATTTGGAGGGCTACAAGTTCGACCTAAATCTCGCTGAGCTCACGATGCAGGGGCCCCTCTCTCCAAACTGGTGGGGCAATTTCGCGCTCGAGGCCAACACGGAAGAGGTGGAACTCTCGGAGTCCGCGCTCTACTACACCGGCATCGGTGAGCGCTCCAGCCTCCGCGCGGGGAAATTCTTCATCGACTTCGGTAAGCAGATGCAGATTCACGTCCACGACCTCTCTACGCCGCAGCGACCTGCGGTGCTCCGGGAGTACTTGGGGGCGGAGCTCCCAGGTACCGGAGTGCAGTTCGATCATTGGAGCCCGATCGGAGAAGAGACTGCATTCCGATTTTCAGCTGGCCTCTTCAGTGACATGAAGTCTCATGGTCACGGCTCTCTCTTTGAGGAGGGAGGCGACCATGGCCATGGTGGGGAAGACCACGATGAGGTGGGAATGCATCTTGAGGATCGACGGGAGTTGAGCGATCTGATCATGACGGCGCGCGCGACTGCGATGAAAGACGTCGGCACAAACGGGATCTTCCAATTAGGGACATCATTGCGATCGCTGCCGGAGTTCGGCTTTGAAGGAGGCGAAGATGACGCCGGTGATGAGTTGGAGGTGGACGGGCTCGATCAGAGCGTGATCGGGTTTGACCTCAGCTATGGGTGGGACAGCGATGACGGGACCAAGGGCTGGGATCTCGGTTTGGAGTTCCTCCGCATGGAGGGTGCCCTGGCTGCCGAGGTCGTCGACGATGGTCTCCCGACCGCGAGCCTGGATGTTTACGATGGATCCGCTCAAGGCTGGTTTGCCTTTGTTGAGCATGACTGGAATCAGCAGAACGGTTTCGGCGTCATGGTCTCTGCCTTTGAGCATCTTGAGGAGGGCGCGCCCATGGATACCGAAACCTCCATCTACTGGTCTCATTACCCGACCGAGTACACCCGGTTCCGGGTGGCGGCGATCAACCGTGAGAGCGATGAGGGGGAAGATTCCCAGGCGCTGCTCTTCCAGCTAACGGGGTATTTCGGTGCCCATGGCCATCCCTACAATTGGTAGCTCATATGGCCTTCTCCCTGAGTCTTCCGAGCTGCTTGCTAGCCGTATTGGGTCTCGTTTCGCCGGGTCCCGAAACTGGCGCGCGGGAGGCTCAGGAATTGCTCCGTATAGTGACGACAATCCCGGACTTGGCGGACATCGCCCGTCGGGTCGGGGGAGACGCTGTGCGGGTGGATTGCATCGCACGTGGCTCAGAGAACCTGCACAGCGTTCGTCTCCGTCCTTCTCACATGGTGGTCACGAGCAAGGCTGACATCTTTATCCAGGTGGGTCTCGCGCTCGAGCACAGCTGGGTGCCGGGTCTGTTGGAGAGCTCGAGAAACCGTCGCATTGCGATTGCAGGTCCACTCAACGTAGGAGACGGTTGGCCAGGTCGCATTGAGATCCCCGTGACGCTGGACCGCACGGCTGGGGTGGACATCCATCCTCTAGGAAACCCTCACATCAACCTGCACCCAGGATTTGGGCCCTTTGCTGCGCGAAAGATCAGGGATCGGCTCAAGGAGGAAAGGCCTCAGTCTGCTGAGATGTTTGATGAGCGTTGTGCAGCCTATGAGAAGTTAGTCGCTGGGCACGCGAAGAGGTGGAGTCGCATCTCAGAGCTGCTCAAGGGGAGGAAGGTTGTTCAGTACCACAAGGAGTTCAGCTATCTGTGCAAGGCCAACGGACTCGAGATGGTCGGGGCCTTGGAGCCCAAGCCTGGCGTGCCTCCGACGCCTGGGCACCTTGCCAAGCTCGCGGTCAAGATGCGGGAACAGGAGGTGCGCGTTGTGTTGCACGGCCCATGGACCCCTGGGAGGGTCGCGAAGGACGCAGCTCAGCGGGCGGGTGCGCGAGCCGTCGAACTTCAGGTGATGACCCAGCGTGAGGGCGACAGTTGGCATGCCTTCATGGACCGTTCGCACGAGGCCCTTTTGGAGGCTTGGGGGCTGGAGTTGCAGAAGGCAGAGCCAGGCAAGGAGAAGGAAGATGGCTGATCGAGCGATCGCTCACCTCATGGATGTGCGCGGGGCGCAGTTAGGGTACGGAGCCGTCCCCATCCTGCGGGACCTGAACCTTCGGATCGAGCGGGGGCAGAGGGTCGCGATCTGTGGTCCCAACGGCGCTGGGAAGACAACTCTCTTTCGAGGCCTTCTGGGCAGTCTCTCGCCTTCTGTCGGCGTGATCGAGCGCTTGACCGACCGCATGGGGTACCTACCGCAAAGCGAGCGTTTGGATCCGCTTTTTCCGTTGACGGCCCTTGAGTTGGTCCTCCAGGGCGCGATCCCGCGGCTCAGCGGCGTGAGAACGTTCAGTAACGGGGAAGTCTCGCGCGCGGAGAGTCTGCTCTCGTCCCTCGGACTGGGGGGGCAGGAGCGGATGCTCTTGTCCGAACTCTCCGGTGGGCAACGCCAGCGCGTACTTCTCGCTCGCGCACTTCTGGCTGACCCCGAGATTCTCTTCTTGGACGAGCCCACGAGTGGCGTCGATATAGAGGCTGCCAGGGTCATCTTTGAGCAAGTAGATGAGCTCACGAAGGAGCGAGGCTTGGCGGCCCTGACTGTGACCCACCACTACGACCAGCTTGCCGCCCATGTAGATTCCGTATGGTGGATCACAAACGGCACGGTCGAGGTCTTGGATGCGAAGGATTTCAACCCAGCCTCCTTGCTCGGGCGGCGATGGAGTGATGTCGACAGTGCTGGGTCAGAGGAGGTCACGCGATGAGCATCCAGGAGGCGTGGGAGTTCTTCCGGTGGTCGATTCTCGCGATCTTGGTTGCTGGTGCGACCCTACCTGTTATCGGAGCCTGGCTCTTTGTCCGCAGGACCAGCTTCCACGGGCTGGCGCTCCCTCAATTCGCTGCGAGCGGGGTGGCCTTCGGGTTCATGCTCCTCCCCTGGTTTGTCGCTCAGGGCATGTTCGGTGGGCTGCCTCTTGGGGAGGTGGCTTCGGATACCCACACAGCCCTCAATTACCACTTGAGCTTCGCGGCGCTGGGAACTTTCGGTGGCCTCTCTCTCCTGGTCTTGGTGGGAGATCGTCTGGGCACAGAAGGGGCGAGAGTCGCCGGGGCATTCGCCGTAGCTAGTGCGATCACCATCCTCTGTGCGCATCGCTCACCACTCGGCGAGATCTTTGTGCATGGGATCTTGACGGGTGAGTCGTTGATCGTCGGTATTCACGAGTTCGAGACCCTCGCAGTCGTTCTGTTGGGTGGTCTTGGGCTCTTGGTGTGGTGGCATCATGATCTTGTCCTGGTGAGCATGGACTCCGAGTCTGCCTTCGTGCTTGGTCGTCCCGTAAAGAGGATCGAACTCTTGTTCATGGTCGTGACCGGGCTCTCGGTATCTGTGGGGACCATGAGTGTGGGGCCCATGATCCTCTTTGGTTTGTTGGTCTTGCCTCCGATGGGGGCCCGGCCCTTCGCGCGGAGCATGCGCGGGCTTCTCTGGAAGTCCGCTGGACTCGGTACGGTCGGAGCGATCCTCGGGCTCTTCGCGGCTTTTCGCCTTGATCTTCCCCCGTCTCCGTGCGTTGTCGCCACATCAGCTGTCTGCGCTCTGCCTGGCTGGTTGTTTGCTGGGTGGCGGTCGAGCACACGGTCAAGCTGAGGGCTGGTGTTCGCCTGGCTGGGCGCGCCTGTTCGTCCTTGACTTTCCGGTAGAGCCCATCAATGCGAAGTTCCCCGCTGAGTTTGGGAGTGCTAGGATTTGGAGTATGCCGAGGACCACAGTTCGGAGAGGAGAAACCCATGCAGGTCCATTATCTCAAGGATGAACGAAACAGGTTGGGAAGGGGTTGAGGTCTATCGAGAGGTGCTCTACACCCACCTCGCGCTCGGAGCGCTCGTTGCGCTCCTCTCGCTCTGTCTAGGCGTCTTCCGCTTCCGGGTGGCCGGACAGGTCGTCTGTCTCCTGCTAGCGACCATCGCACTTTGGGTGGGCCTGTGGTACGGCGTCCACATGGGCTACGGCGCTTGGCAAGGTCTCCCAGATCCAGGGGAAAAGGCTTACGCCGACGGCGCGAAGCTGACGGGCTCCTTCATGTTTGGGTGGCTCCCTGCAGGGATCGTGTGCTCTGCCGTGTGGGGCCTCCTGCTCCTCGGCAAGAAGCTCTTCGGGCGAGGGCCCGAAGAGGCAGCCTAGTGCCTAGGGAAGATGTCTGGGCGGGAGGATTCGAACCCCCGGTAGGTTGCCCCACGCTGGTTTTCAAAACCTGTCCACTTGGCTCTCTCCCCATCCCCAAGAAGTTAATCAGCAACGACTTGGGTTGATCGAGCTTGGAGTGAGGTCTGAGCTTTGCCTCAGGTTTGCCTCACGCTCTTGGATGAGGGTGGCTTGGAGAATGCAGCCGACCGACACGGAACGGTTGAGAGCTGGTGCCCTCATGTGAGGGGACATTTTGATTGATGGAGGTGCTTGGACCAAGGACAGCTTGGAGTCCCTTCATCTAGATACAACCAGCTCTGAGGGGGGAGTACGGAGTTGCACACCCCTCCACCCCTTTCCGTCACCTTCGTACCAGGTGGCCTGTAACGATGGAATCTTGTGTATTGCCACCGGGCGATCTCTGGACTCACCCAGCCTCCGGTCACCTGGCGCACTTGAGACGGAAAGCCGCGCATAGGTGTGCGACTCCGTACCTCACTCGGTCAATTCTCCAGCACTCTCTCCAATGTGCGTCGGTAGTACCGATGAATGAACCAGGCAATCCCCATGTAGACGCAAAGAAGTCCAAAGGCCAAGGGCGAGAAACCGGCCCAGGACTTGATGGCATCCTCGAAGAAATAGAACAGGAGGGTCATCAGTACCATGCCGATCGCGGCTCCAATGGTCAGGAAAGCCGTAGGAAAACCACGCATTCGTTTTCCGGCGTCATGGGGCCAGAACTTGCCCCATATCCCTTTGGGGTGGTCATCGTCATGGTCAGGACTCATGGTTGCTCATGCTCTTGTAGTAGGGTGTTGCCGTCGGAGTCGCGGGGCCGATTCGCTGCCACCGCCCGACCGAGAATCGCACGGACTCGAAACGTCGACTCCGCCAGATATGGAGGCCGCAGCACGCGACGCCTTTAAGTAGGGACACATCCTATGACCCATGAAATATCTATGCCCATGAAACGTCTGAGCTTGGGCACCTTGGCACTTCTCCTCGCGACCTCCTGCGCCGGCCCGCCCGTCGCAGAGCTCTCACACTCTGATTCCAGCCAACTCTTCGATTTGCTAGACACCGGTCAGGATGGCTCGCTTTCCCCCTTCGAAGCGCTCGACGCCCTGCTTGTGATCTCGAAGGAGGGTGCCTTGACCCGTGAGACCCTCGGGGCTTTCTTGAGTGAGTACGCTGAAGAAGAGCTTGCTGACCGTAGGGAGCTCTTCGAGATGGGGGACTCGGACCGCGACGGGAGGTTGGTGCTGGGCGAGCTCCCCAGTGGATTTGCCTCCATGATGTCGAGCCTGGACACCGACGGTGACGGCGCCGTCACCTGGAGCGAGTTTAGGCTGGCCCATATCGAAACCTCCGAGCTGATGGCGAGAGGTGAGGGAGCGGAGCTTTATACTGAGCTCGTCGAGGAGGTAGGGGAGCCGGTGCGGCTGGAAGGAGCTCCCGTTGACCTCGTCGAGGAGCTGCGGGAGTTCGATGTCGACGGAGACGGGACCGTCACTCAAGAAGAGACCGTGCAGGTGATCCGTGAGGAGCTCGCTGGGACGACCTTCGAGGTCACAGGTGAGCTCGCGATCATGCAAGGGGTGATCGGTGCAACTACCCCTTCGAGTGTGCTCGAGCTCGCTTTCATGAACCCTGAGGTTCGGACCATTGTCCTCACCAATATGCCAGGTTCGATGGACGACGTGGCCAACGTGCGGGCCGGACGCTACATCCGTCAGCTTGGCCTGGACACGCACGTACCGGCGGATAGCGAGGTGGCCTCAGGCGCGACCGACCTGTTTCTAGCTGGTAAGCATCGCTCCGCCGAGCCGGGCGCGCGCTTTGGCATCCACTCCTGGGGCGGAGGTCCTGTGGTCGCCACGGACCTGCCAAGAGATCATGAAGATCACCTCCTGTATCTGGACTACTACGAGGAGATGGGCATCCCCGGGGAGTTCTACTGGCGGACCCTCTCGGCGGCCCCAGCTGAGGGCATCCACTGGATGACGGAGGAGGAGCTCGAGCGCTTTGGTTTCTTCACGGACGAGAGGCCTGACCTGAAGTAAGGCTCGGAGCGGGGTCGTGTCTCCGCTCTGCCGCCCCTTTTGCCCTATGCAGGATGGCGAAGGCGGGAGGATTCGAACCCCCGGTAGGTTGCCCCACGCTGGTTTTCAAAACCGGTACCATGCGGCCATGAGACGCCTCCTTTACGCCGTTCCGCTTTTCCTCCTCCTCTCCACTTCTGCCTTGGCTCAAGAGCCTGCCGCCCCGCCAGCGGGGAGCATGTCTCGTGCGGCCGACGGGGCTCCGGTCTGCGGCCTGGGGGCCGAGTTCCATGCGGCACGCCGGGCAGCCCTGCGCGAATCCCTCAAGGAAGGAGTGCTCGTACTCCGCGGCCTGCCCCCCTCACGAGGCAACCTGACCTTCCGACAGGACAAGAACTTCTGGTGGTTGACGGGGGTCGAGAGTCCCAACGTGGCCTTCGCCATGGATATCGAAAGCGGACACGAGGTGCTCTTCGTGTACAAGCCGAGTGCCTGGAAGGAGCGCTGGGAAGGTGAGATCTGGGATTCGGACGATGCCTGGGTCGCGGAGTTGACGGGGATTGAAGACGTACGCCCCACGGCGGATCTGCTCGACGTGGTCGAGGAGATGCTCGGCCCGGATACTTCAGGCGAAGCCCCGCGCCGTTTGTGGACCAACCTCGGGGCTCACATCGGTCTGGCGGGTTCCTACGACAGCGCCGGCCCCTACGATCGCGCCCGCGCCAAGGATCCCCTCGATGGCCGCGTCAGTCGCGAGAAGGCGTTCGCAGCGCACCTTGAAGAGCGCTTCGGGCGTGACGTGCACGACTGTTGGAAAGCCATGTCCCAGATCCGCGTGGTCAAGACCGCCGAGGAGATCGCGGCCATGGAGCGCGCCGCACGCTCGGGTGCCCTGGCCATGTGCGAGGCCATGCGCTCGTGTCGTCCCGGCCTGGGAGAGTGGGATCTCGACGCGCTGCTCAACTGGATCCAGGCCCGCCACGGGGCGGACGGCCCGGCCTACGCCGCGATCGTGGGGTCAGGCGCCAACTCCCTGGTCCTGCACTACAACTTCTCCGCCCGACGCATGCGGGACGGCGAGGTGGTGTTGATCGACTTCGGGCCAGAGGTCGATCACTACACGACCGACATCACGCGCACCTTTCCGGTCAACGGCAAGTTCACCGACCGCCAGGCTGAGATCTATGACGTGGTGCTGGCCGCCCAGGCCGCGGGCATCGCGACCGCGCGCCCCGGCTCCACCATCGCCGACGTGGAGCTCGCCTGTCGCGACGTCATCCTCGAAGCGGGCATGCAGGAGTTCATGCGACACGGGGCTGTGCACTCCGTGGGCATGGAGGTCCACGACCCGGGCTCCATGCGCGGGGAGCTCGTGCCCGGCATGTGCTTCACCATCGAACCCGGACTCTACGAGGACGCTACAGGGATCGGCGTGCGTATCGAGGACGTGGTTGTCATCACGGCCGAGGGCTGTCGGGTGATTAGCGATCAAGCACCCAAGGAGCGCTCCGAGATCGAGGCCCTGATGGCGGAGAAAGGCGTGCTCGATTGGGTGGATGGTCGATCGAACCGATGATGTTGTTTCGGCCCAAGGGCATACTCGGCCGATGAAAGTCGGACTGCTCATAGACCGCTGGGATCCGCAGCGTGGTGGGGCGGAGGCGTGCCTGGATCTGCTGGCCAAACACCTGGTCAGCGCGGGTCATGAGGTGCACGTCATTGCCGCGTCGGCTCGCGAACCACTGCCGGGGGCGTTTCAGCGAGTGCGGGGTCTGGGCCTCACGCGGGGTGTGCGCGAGCGCCGACTGGGCCGGAACATGACGGCCGCAGCTCAGGGGCTGGGCTGTGACGTGACCGTGGCCGTCCGCCACGTGGAACAGCCGACGGTGCTCTGGCTCCACGGTGGGGCACACAGGGCGACACTCGAAGCCCGTTGGCGAGCGGCCCATCGAGGCCGGGAGCTGCCCCGGGCCCTGGCCATCCGTGGGCGCCATCGGACCTTCGTGGAGCTTGAGAAGCGCGCCCTGGAGGGAGAGCAGAGCGGCGGAGCGGGTCAGGTGATCTGTCCCTCGCCCCTTGTGGCGGATGAACTCAAGCGCTGCCACCCGAACGCTGCCGCACCCCAGACCGTGATCGAAAACGGCGTGGATCTGGACCGCTTCCACCCGGGCCTACGAAACGACGCCGGAGCCCAGTTGCGCTCCCGACTCGGCCTGCCCCGCGACCTGCCACTTATCGTGACGGGCGCCCGCAATCCCATGCTCAAGGGAGTTCCGCACCTCTTGCGCGCCCTGCGACAGGTGCCCGGCCCCTGGTGTTTCATACTTGCCGGTCCCAAGCGTGTCCGCGCTTGGGTACGCCGCGCGCGGCGTGCAGGCCTGAAGGGGGAGGGTGTACGCGTCCTGGCAGACCTGCCGCCCGAACTCTTGGCGGCCGGTGCAGATCTCTGCGTTCAGCCGACCTGGCGGGACCCCTGCCCGTTGGTCACCCTCGAAGCCCTGGCCGCAGGAACGCCCGTGGTGACGACGGCCCTCTCGGGGTTGGCACCCTGCGTCGAAGCGGCTGGCGGCCTGGTCATTCCCGACCCCTCGAACGAGCCTGCGCTAGCGGAGGCCATCGCGCGCCTGCTAGCCGAGCCCCCCCAACCCGACAAGGTCAGGGCGTCGGTGGCCGGCCGCGGTCTGGAACCCTGGATGGAAGCCATGGAGGCTGCCCTTCTGTCGTCGCAGTAGCTCAGCTTGAATGGTGTGGGGCGGCGCGAACTTCATTGGTGGAGGCTACGATGTCCGCCCCGGAAGTCCCCATGACTCTCTCCCAGCCCGTTCTCGCCCTGCTGTGCATCTTCCTGGCGCGCGCTCCGGTTCCTTCCGATCTCGAGGCGCTCACCCGGCAGCTCGGTGATGCGCAGAAGTGGGAGCGGCGTAAGGCCGTGGAAGGCCTGGCGAAGCTCGGTGGGCACGAGGCCATGACGCTGCTCATCGGTGCCCTGCGCGATCCGGCCGGCGAAGTAGCGGACACCGCAGAGTGGTACGTGGGTCAGGTCTCCTCCCAGAGCTTGATCGATCTCCTGCACGGCAAGCAGGGCCTGCGCTCCAAGGACGATCGGGTGCGCCTGCGCGCGGCAGGAGCCCTGGCCCGCGTGGAGGGGACCGTCGACGGCGAGGCTCTCATCCGCTTGCTGTCAGAAAAAGAGCCCGAATGGAAATGCGCAGCCCTGCACGCGATCGAATGGCAAGCAAGCGCGGACCACTTGGATGGTGACCGGGAGGACAAGATCCGTCCCGCCCTTGAGAAGGCCCTCAAGCGAGGCCGCGAGGGGCAAACGCGCGCCGCGGCGCTGCGTGCCCTGGTGGCCCTTGATCCGGGCGGCACTGAGCAAGACGTGCTTGCGGCCTTGGGTGATGATGCCCACCAGGTGCGTGTTGCGGCCCTCGGGTTGGGCGTCTCCCAAGAGCGCCTCGTGGCCGGGTTGGGTGACAAGAGCCTCGCCGTGCGCGTGGCCGCGATCAACGGACTGGCCGCAGCGCAGTCGGCCCCCGCGGCGCGGGCGCTTGCCGCACACCTGGAAGTCGAGGAGAACCTGCGCCTCCAGTGGCGCACCGTCGAACGCCTTCAGGCCCTCTCGGGGCTCGCCCACCGTCGTGATGCCCGGCCCTGGAGAGCATGGGCAGGAGACCTGGCTGAAGACTGGCAACCGGAAGAGAGCAAGGGCCCGGGCTCAGCCAGCCGAGACGACAAGTCAGCCGCCTTCGTCGGCCTGCCCATCCTCTCTGAACGCGTCACCTTCCTGATCGATATGTCGGGCTCCATGTGGAAGCCGGGTGCCGATGGCCGATCTCGCAAGGAGGTCGTGGACGTGCAGCTGCGCCAGTGCCTGGAGAACCTGCCGGAGACCACGCACTTCAACCTGATCCCCTACACCGCGGATCCGATCCCCTGGAAGAAGGGGCTGCAACCCGCCACGAAGCGCAACACGGCCAAGGCCCTTGAGTGGTTTGAGTCCCGCAAGGACCAGGGCACGGGGGATTTTTGGGATGCCTTCCAGTTGGCACTCGAGGATCCTGCGGTGGATACCCTGATCATGCTTGGCGACGGCGCTCCGTCTGGGGGGGTGCGATTCCACTTTGGCCTGCTGCCCGGTTTGGTCGAACGCGAAGCCCGTAACCGGGGCGTGGCCGTGGATTCGATTCTTGTCACCAACCTGCGCATGGCCAAGGACTGCTGGGGCGCGGTGGGGGAGCGGACCGGGGGCAGAATGGTGACGGCGGACCTGTGAGGCCGGTGCCCTCGCCCCCCCGCTCGGTCGCAGGGCCAACCGGGTTTCTATTTCCCTCGAAGTGGCAGGGTGGCGAGTACTGAGAGCGTGACCAGGGCCATGGATGTGGCGATGCAGGCGATCAAGCCGCGCACTCCCATGCCGGCTGCTTGATAGACCAGTCCTGACAGGAGCGTTCCAGCGAGGCGTCCGAGGGCGTTGGCTGCGTAGTAGAACCCGACGCGCAGGGAGACCTGGTCGCTTTCGGCGTAGTGGACGATCAGGAAAGAGTGGATGGCGCTGCTCGTGGCGAAGATGGCGCCAAAAACGGTCAGACCGAAGACCAGGCTCACCAGGGTTGGGGCGTCCCATGCCAGCGCAGCACAGAGGCCTGCGAGCGGGAGGAGCAGGAGTGCGGTCCAGCGCACCAAGGCCTGCCCTCCCGGAGGTTTGGTCGGACGCTTGGCGGAGACCGCTCCCCCAACCCAGCGCGGTGCGCTGGCTTGGATGGATCCGTAGCCGATGACCCACGCGGCGAGGAAGGCACCGACCTGCAGATGGCTCCAGGCCATTTCAGTCGCGAGGAAGACAGGTAAGGCCACCACGAACCAGGCGTCCCGGGAGCCGAACAGGAAGATGCGCGCAGCGCTGAGCCAGTTGATGCGTGGGTCGCTGGAGATCAGGTGGCGCAGCGAGGTTTTTTGAGAGGCTCTTCCGGATGCGGCGGGGAGCCAGATCGCCGCCAGGAACAGGGCCGCGACGATCCCGGCGGCAAGGGCCATGCAGGCCCCACTGAAGTCGAACACGAAGAGCAACCACGCTCCCAGAAAGAACCCGATGCCCTTGAGGGTGTTCTTGGAGCCCGTCAGAAGCGAGACCCAGCGCATGAGCTTCCCCGAGTCCCGAGCGGGTACCACGAGGCGCACGTAGCTCTTGGCGCTCATCTTGGTCAGGTCCTTGGCAACACCGCTCGCCGCCTGGGCCGACAGCAGGAGAGGGAGGGTCAACCAGGGGTCGGGCCCTGAGAGGACACCCAGCACCAGGAACTGGATTCCAAGGCCCGCGACCAATGTGGTCTTCAACCCGCTGCGCGCTCCAATCCAGCCCCCCGCGAGGTTCGTCACCACACCGGCCGCCTCGTAGAACATGAACAAGGACGCCAACGCCAGGGGAGACAGCCCGCGCCCATGGAGCTCGAGCAGGATGAGCATGCGCAGTGCTCCATCGCTCAGGGTGAAGACCCAGTACGCGGCCGTTACCAGGACGTAGTGTCGCAGGCCTTCTTGGGCATTCCCCGGGGGTGTCTGCAATGGACCGGCTAGCTCAGCAAGTCGTGCCGCTTGGACAGGTAGGCGCGATGGGAGCGGTGAAAATCATCGGCCTTTGCACTCAACCTCATGGCGTTGAATAGTCCGGCGCCGACGAATAACAGGCCAAAGAGCGGGAAGAACCCTGGTGCGCCGATGCTCATGGCGAATCCCATCCAGAGCAGACCGGCGAGGGTAGTGAATGCCCCGATGCCGATCGCCATTCCCTTCCTGGGAACGCTCAACTCTCCTTGTTGTGATCTGATCATGAACTGCTCCCTGCGCCGCCGCCAGGATCGGTCGAGGTCTTCGACGGCGGACTGCTTCTTGAGGTGCTTCAGATCCTCGGACATCTGGCGCGTGCGTTCCTGGATCTCCTCGATGGCCTCGGTGTAGGCCACCTTGTCGGTACGCTGCACGGACAGCTGTGTCGAACAGAAGTTACAGGTGACGAACTTGGCCTTGGCCGGCACCTCCAGCGGCGCTCCACATTGATTGCAGTTCAGGGCGAGGAGTTTCATCTCCCGGCATCTTATGGAACTCGGCACCTGACCGCGGCATTCCTCAGGTCGTCAGACCCAAACCTCCCGATTCAAGTTCCCAGGCTCGGCGGCAGCAGGGCCATTTCCGCCATCACAAGGCCTATCTGCCTGGCCTGTGCCGGGGTCGTGCAGGCGGGCGGCATGGCGTAGAGCACGTTTCCAAGGGGGCGCAGGAGCACTCCGCGCTCGATGCTTGCCGCACGCAGGCTGGCAGCCATCTTGGCCATGTAGCCCGCCTGATCCCCGGCTGGAGGGCTCAGATCGAGGGCCACGATGCCTCCCAAATGGCGCAGATTGCTGACGCCCGCAGAGCCCTCCAGAGATCGAAGCTCCCCCAGGATCGTCTCTCCGATGGCGTTCAGCTTTCCGGGCGTGTCCTCGCCAAGGGTGATGTCCAGGGAGGCGAGAGCGACCGCGCACCCGACAGGGTGAGCCGTAAACGTGTGGCCGTGGAAGAACGCGCGGGCCTTGTCTTCGGAGAGGAACGACTCAAACATCTCTTCGGTGGCCAGCGTGGCGGAGAGGGGGAAGATGCCCCCCGTCAGACCCTTGGCCAGGCAGAGAAGGTCGGGGGCCACGTCGCCGTGATTGCAGGCGAACAGTCGGCCCGTGCGACCGAAGCCCGTCATGACCTCATCGGCGATGAGAGGCAGACCGCGTTCCCGGGTGAGGGCGCGCGCGGCCTGCAGGAAGCTGGCCGGGTGCATGCACATTCCGGCAGCGCCCTGCACCATGGGCTCGACAATCAGGCCCGCAGCTCTCTCACCCAGCTCATCGAGCAGGGCGGCGAGGGCTTCTGGGTTCGGGGCACAGCGGCGAACCTCGAAGAGCAGGGGGGTGTAGGCGGCGAAGAAGGGGTCGGGGTCGCTGACCGCCATGCTCCCGAAGGTGTCGCCGTGGTAGGCACCGTCCAAGGCCACGAACACGCGTCGATCGGGCTCCCCGCGCTGCACCCAGCGCTGGTAGGCCATCTTCAGCGCGACCTCCACGGCGGTGGAGCCATCGTCCGAGTAGAAGACCCGGGTGAGGCCTGCCGGGGCGATCTCGCACAGGCGTTCGGCGAGCCGGACGGCCGGCTCGTGGGTCGCACCCGCAAAGAGAACGTGGTCCAGCTTGCGTGCCTGACGCTCCATGGCATCGATCAGCTCTTCCCGTCCATGCCCGTGGAGGATGGCCCACCAGGAGCTGATCGCGTCAATCAGCTCGCGGCCGTCTTCAAGGGTCAGGAGCGCGTCCTTGGCAGAGGCAACGGCCAGGGGCGGGTCGCTCTCCGCTCCGTGCTGGGTGTAGGGATGCCAGCAGTGGCGCGCATCACGGGCAGCCAGGGAGGGGGCTGTCTTCATCGCGCCGACACCATTGTTGCGGGTAGGACAGAACCCAGGTCCTGCTCCTCCAGCCAGCCATCGATGGCCTCGCGCCCCAGGGGGTCAAGAAGCGGCAACTCCAGAACCGGCAAGCGGCTCATGCGGGCCAGGGTGTCGTGGTTCGAGGGGTGGGGGGGACCGACGAGGATCAGGGCGCGGGGTCGGAGGTTGCGCCTCTCGAGGGACTCCAGCGTGAGGAGTGTGTGGTTCAGGGTGCCCAGGCCGGAGCGGGCCACCAGTACACAGGGCATGCGGTGCCGCGCCAGCCAGTCGATCTGCAGGCACTCGTCGGTCAGTGGCACCTGCACCCCGCCCGCGGGCTCGATCACCAGGGTTCCAGGCCGGGTGAGGTGCTCGCCAAGCATCCGGTCGAGCTCCGCAAGGTCCACCTCCCGTCCTTCGGCGCGCGCTGCTTCGTGGGGTGAGGCGGGTAGGTCGAAGGTACAGCCGGGCTCAAGCACCTCGCCCGCGCTCAGGCTCTTCACGGTCTGCGTATCGCAATCGGGTCCGCTCTGCACGGGCTTCCAGTAGTGAGCTGGACCCTCCTTGCTCGCGGCGCGCAGTAGTGCGGCGGAGACGATGGTCTTGCCCACGTCCGTGTCCGTTCCCAGGACCACCAGTGGTGAGGCACTCGGGAGGGATGGTCTCGCAGCCCCGGCTGCAGGCAGGTTCAGCTCTTTCAAGGTCGTCACCAGAGCCTGCAGATCGGAGGGTTCGTTATGGCTGTGGCAAACCACTCGCAGGCACTCGGCCCCGGGAGCCACCGTCGGCGGTCGAATGGCTCGCACGTCGAGGCCCTTGGCTCTCAGCTCCTTGCTGGCCTGGATGGCGCTCTCCAGCGAGCCCACCGGAATGGGAACGATGGCCGCCGCGGGTGTGGGCAGTCCAAGAGCTCCCGCCAGATCTCGTGCCAGGCCCAAAGCCCGGTCCCGGCCTCGATCGGCGGCGCGCGCCTGCTCGATACCAGCCAAGAGGGCTCCTGCCACGGCCGGAGCAACGGCCGTTGAGAACATGAACCCGCGCGCCCGATGCACAAGCTGCTCACGCAGCACCGCGCTGCCTACCACTACCGCGCCCATGGCTCCCAGGGCCTTGCCCCCGGTCACCAGGCGCGCGGCCAGTACGCTCGGATCGCCATCGCTGGCGGCCCACGCGCCAGCGCCGGCGGGACCCAGAAGACCCAGAGAGTGCGCCTCGTCCACGATCAGTGACGCCCCGTGCCGGGCGCAGATTCTGGACCACAGGGCCAGGTCCGGTGCATCTCCATCCATGGAGTACACACCCTCCACGAGAACCAGCCTGCGGCGTGCGTTGCTGCCCTGTTGCAGGACGTGCTCGAGGTGATCCGCGTCCAGGTGGTCGTGCACCTCGACGCGTGCTCGCGAGAGGCGCGCCCCATCGATCAACGATGCGTGGTTGAGTGCGTCGGACACAACCAGATCACCAGGGCCGACCAGGGCGGGCACGAGCCCGGTGTTGGCCTGATAGCCTGAAGGGAAGAGCAGGCCAGCTTCGGCGCCCAACCACTCCGCGGCAGCCCGCTCCACTTCGTGATCCAGCTCCGAGCCACCTGCCAGCAGGCGCGCCGATCTTCCGCCCGCGCCGTACTGCTGCGCCGCCAGGCGGGCGGCTTCGATCAGGCGCGTGTCCTGTGCCAGACTCAGATAGTCGTTGGTGACCAGATCCACCAAGCCCTCAAGGGCCTGCTCGTGGCGCGTCAGCCCCCGCGCTTCCCAGGCGGCAAGTTCCTGGGCCAACTCCTGATCCAGGGCACCCATGGGATTCAGTCGGAGAGGGGGGCGAGTCCCAGCTTTGCCAGGAGGGCCGCGTCGCCGCTGGGCTCGGGGTTGGGAGTGGTGAGCAGCTGCTCGCCCACAAAGATCGAGTTGGCGCCCGCCATGAAGCACATGGCCTGAGCCTCCTCGCTGAGCTGCTCCCGACCGGCCGACAGACGCAGCATGCTCTTGGGCATCAGAATGCGTGCAGCAGCGAGAACCCGGACCAGGTCAGCCCAGTCCACCTGGCCCTCGTCCTCCAGGGGCGTGCCCGGGATGGCAACCAGACGGTTGATGGGGACGCTCTCGGGCTGTGGGTCCATGGCTGCCAGCTCTGCCAGGAGCTCGGCGCGACCCATCTCGGTCTCACCGAGACCGAGGATTCCGCCGCAGCAGATGCTCATGCCCGCCGAGCGCACATTGTTCAGGGTCTTGAGCCGGTCATCGTAGGTGCGGGTGGTCACCACCTTGTCGTAGTGACTGCGGCTCGTGTCCAGGTTGTGGTTGTAGTAGTCCAGGCCCGCTTCGGCCAACCGCTGAGCCTGGGTCTCGTCCACCATGCCCAGAGTGGCGCACGTCTCGAGGCCCAACTCCTTGACCGAGCCGATCATGCGTAGCACGGAATCAAACTGCTTACCCTCCCGTACCTCGCGCCAGGCGGCACCCATGCAGAAGCGGTCGGCTCCACCTGCCTTGGCATTGCGCGCTGCCTCCAGCACCACTTTCTCCTCCAGGAGCTTCTCCTTCTCAAGCCCGGTGTCGAAGTGCGCGCTCTGGGAACAGTAGCCGCAGTCCTCACTGCATCCCCCGGTCTTGATGGACAGCAGCTGGGAGCACTGCACCCGGCGGGGGTCGTGGTGCTGCCTGTGGACTGTCGCGGCCTCAAAGACCAACTCCAGGAGCGGCTTGGCCAGGAGTTCGGCGGCAGCTTGGATTCCCGCCGCCTCGGGGCGTGCCGTCTGAGTGCTGGTGGAGGGCATGGGGGGATTCTAGCAGCGCGGTCCGAGGAGTGTGGCCCCCGGGCATCAAGTCTGCTCTTGCCTGGATTTGACCGGGAGACCCGCACGCCATCCCGTATCCTGCTGTCATCATGATCAAGATCCTACCGCCCCTCCTCGCTGTCCTTCTCTTCCTGCCAGGCTGCGTCTACAGCCAAGGCAACCGCCATCAACCCTTGGATCTGGAGCTCATCGAGGCCCTGGAGCCCGGGAAATCCACTGCGCAGGACGTCGTGAATGCTCTTGGGGCGCCTACCGAAGTCGTGCAGCTGGGCCGGCGCTCGGCCTACCGCTACGACGCCAGCGTGAGCAAGCAGGTGGGCTTGGTCCTGCTGGTCGTCGCCCTCCATGGCCGTGACACCCAGGAAGACCGGGCCTGGTTCTTCTTCGACGAGGACGGCCTCATGACCCACCGGGCGGCGACCCTTGCGGCTGGGGATGCAGAGTTCTCCCTGCCGGTGGTCGGCGAGTGATTCAAACTCTGCATCGTGCCGGGGAATGCCCCCGGCTCATCCCCATCCAGGCGCTTGTCCTGGTGATGACAGCTTGCCTGTCGGGATGCCTGAGCGCGCGGCTTGAGCACACCACACACCACGCCGAGCCAGAGCTGGGGGTGGAGGGTTCCTTGCATGCCCGCTCCAGCGATCTTCATGAGTGTCTGGAGGAGCTGGGGGCTCCCCTTCTGGTGCGCGAGCACATGGATGGGGCCCTGCTGGCCTGGGGCTGGGCCGATGAGCGCGCCTTCGGCTTGAACCTGTCCATACCCGTGGCCCGTTTTGTAAACGCGAACCTGGGCTACAACCGCAGCCTTGAGGGCCTGCGCGGGCTGGTGCTGCTCTTCGATGAGACCTGGACCCTGCAGAGCATGAACCGGGGCTACCTGACGGAGATCCTTCCCGAGGAGCGATCGCGGCCGTCCCTCATCGAGTAGTCCGCGCCCGATGTCCCTGCACCCTTCGACCTGCCCACTGGACTGCCCGGATTCCTGCGGGGTACTCCTGGAGACCGACGAGCACGGCCGCTTCACGGGACTGCGCGGCAACCCGGACCACTCCTGGTCCGAGGGTCACCTGTGCGGCAAGACGGCCATCTACCACGAGGTGGCTCTGGGCGCCAATCGTCTGAAGGTACCGCTGGTTCGACAGGGGGGGGCGTTGCGCGAGGCTTCCTGGGACGAGGCCCTCGACCGCATTGCCGAGGGTGTGGGCTCCCTTGACGGTGAGGAGCTCCTGGCCCTCAGCTATGCGGGCAGCATGGGCCTGATGGCTCGCCACGGTCCCATGCGCGTCATGAATGCCCTCGGTGCGCGTTGTACGGATGGGTCCATTTGCGACTCCACGAGCGCCGAGGGCCATCAGGTTGTTCTCGGTGATGCGGTGGGCCCCGACCTGGAGCGGGTGGTGGAGGCCGACCTGCTCGTGATCTGGGGTTGCGATGCGCGGCGCACGATGCAGCACCTCATGCCCCGCGTGAAGCAGATTCTGCACAAGGGAGGGCAGGTCGTGGTGATCGACGTCTACCGCACGGACACCCTGCGCATGGTAGAGGGCTGGGGCGGACGTGGTCTGGTCGTGAGCCCCGGCAGTGATGCCTCTCTGGCACTCGGACTCTGCGAGCGGGCTTTCCAAAACGGCAGCGCCGACATCAGCTTCTTGAAAGAGCAGTGCATGGGAGCTGCCGAGCTGCGCGCCGAGATTGCCGGGGCCTACACCCTGGAGCGCGTCGCCGGAGACACGGGCCTGGCGCCCTCGGAAATCGAGTGG
>MPMD02015673.1_pt1 | contig 20833 bp, 19 predicted proteins | sample 1617291 | NCBI WGS metagenome assembly MPMD02 (sample SAMN05944810, study PRJNA350692) | marine metagenome | biome: marine; feature: ODZ; material: water; isolation source: 120 m water sample filtered on 30 um supor filter | place: Pacific Ocean | collected 2012-04-09 | depth 120m m | reverse complement strand
TGCCCATCTGGTCACAGACAATCTTCACGACGCGCTCTTCAATGGTTTGGTTGCTCACCTTCTCGGACTCCATGGTTTTACGGGGAATGGGGCAGGCGGGGCGTCGATGCCCCGGGGGATGGGAAAGTAGGGATAATTCTATGTTGCGGGACTATACGCTCAAACCACCGTCCACAACGAGGGTTTGGCCTGTGATGTAGGCTCCGCCGGGCCCTGCCAGGTAGGCCACGGCTCCAGCGATGTCCTCAGGGGCGCCCATGCGGGCCAAGGGGATGCCCGCAGCAAGCTCGGAGCGGGCCTTGTCGTCCAGGGACGCCGTCATGTCGGTTTCAATGAACCCAGGGGCGACAGCGTTGGCGCATACCCCGCGGCTGGCCAGCTCCTTGGCCACGGATAGGGTCAGGCCGATCAGCCCGGCCTTGCTGGCCGCATAGTTGGCCTGGCCCGCATTGCCTGTGATACCGACGACCGAGGTGATGTTCACCACGCGGCCACCGTTCTTCATCAGGGCCCTGGTGCAGGCCTTGATGAAATTCCAGGCGCCCTTGAGGTTGACCTCAAGTACCCGGTCGAAGTCCTCCTCGCTCATGCGCATGAGGATCTGGTCTCGGGTGATGCCAGCGTTGTTGACGAGAATGTGAGGTCCGGCCGGCTGCCCCACATCCATGCTGGTACTGATCTCCTTCACCAGCGCCGCGACGGCGGCGGTGTCGGAGACATCCACACCAAAGGCTCGCGCGCCGGGAGTGATTGCCGAGCAGGCATCTGCGACAGGTTGGGCGTTCTCCCGGCTGGTGGCCACGCAAGCGACCTGGGCTCCCTCCTGGGCGAGGCGCAGGGCAATGGCATGGCCAATGCCACGGCTGGCGCCAGTGACAAGTGCCAGTTGTCCAGCCAGAGGGGCGGCTGCGGAGTCCGTGGAGGGCGGGGGGGGCATTGAGGCGGAATCGCGTTACGCGTAGGGAGACTCTAGCGGCGGGCGCAGGCCCCTTCAACGGCTGCGGCGGGGGTGGAGGCGATCAGGCCTGGGTTCCAGAGGTCAGATCGGCGGGGGTGGCGGTAGAGCGCACCACGGCCTCAGGGTCGATTTTGCGCATCAAGCCACCGAGAACGGTCCCCGGACCGGGCTCAAGGAAGTGGCGGACACCCTGTTCGAGAGCCAGGCTCATGGATTGCTCCCAGAGCACTGAAGAGCAAACCTGGCGGGCCAGGTTGGACCGGATCTGTTCGGGCTCGGTAGCCCAGCCACCATCCACGTTGGAGATCACGGGTATCTGCGGTGTCGCGATGGCCGTCTGGGCCAGAGCAGCCTCCAAACGGTCCGCAGCGGGTCGCATGCACTCGGAGTGGAAGCCACCGGCTACAACGAGGCGCCGCACCCTGCGCACGCCGTGCTCCTTGGCTGCGGCCTCCACGGCATCCAGGGCTGCGAGCTCGCCAGAGAGGATGATCTGGCCGGGAGCGTTGACGTTGGCCACCTGGCAGATCCCCTCCTGGGAGCCCACCAAGGCAAGCGCCTCGGCCTTTTCCAGGTCGGCCCCGACGAGGGAGGCCATACCGCTGGGGGTAGCCTCGGCGGCATCCTGCATCGCCTCCCCTCTGAGTCTCACCAGGCGTAGGCCGTCCTCGAATGACAGGGCACCCGACAGCCACAGGGCGCTGTACTCCCCCAGGGAGAGGCCTGCGGTGAGGGGGATGTCCACCGGCGCCTGGCCCAGGCTGCGCAGGGTGCGCAAAATGGCCACGCTGGTCGTGAAGATCCCGGGCTGGGCAACGTCGGTCCTGTTCACATCCTCCCCCTCCGTCCAGCAGGTCTGGCGCAGAGGGAAGCCGAGTATCTCATCGGCCTGCTCGAAGGTCTCGCGGGCCACGGCATGAGCCTCGGCCCAGTCCTTGCCCATGCCGGCGAACTGGGCCCCTTGCCCCGGGAAAAGAATGGCCTCACTCATGATGGTGTGTGCAGGTGCAGGTTTGCGGCTACCAGCGGACGAGGGCGCCGCCCCAGGTCAGGCCCGCGCCAAAGGCCACCAGTACAGCCAGATCGCCACTCTTGAGCCGACCCTCGCGGCAGGCCTCATCCAGTGCAATGGGGACGCTGGCCGCTGAAGTGTTTCCGTACTTGTCGATGTTCACGACGCATCTGTCGGCGTCCCATTCGAGCTTGGTCAGGGCGCTTTCGATGATGCGCTGGTTGACCTGATGCGGCACGAGCAGTGCGATCTCATCACGATCATAACCCTCACACATGGCCTCAATGACCTCGGTCATTTTGTTCACGGCAAACCGATACACATCCCGACCACGGAGCATGATGTTGTCCAATGCGGGGTCGTAGTCGTCGTCCGAAGGGCGAACCCGATACCCTCCGTGGGGTGCCTGGATGTACTCGAAGCCAGAACCGTCGGCCCCCAGGCAGGAATTCAGGATCTCACCGCGGCCGCATACATCGTGCGGCTGAAGGATCGCTGCGCCTGCCCCGTCGCCGAACAGGATGCACGAGCCGCGATCCTCCATGTTGATCCAGCGGGAGAGGGTCTCTGCACCGATGACCAGCGCATTGGTGGCGCGGCCGGTGGCGATGAAGCTGGCCGCTGTGTCGAGGGCCACCATGAAGCCGGAGCAGGCCGCGCCCACATCGAAGGCCGTGGCTTTGGGAGCGCCCAGTAGCTCCTGCAGTTGGCAGCTGACGGTAGGCAGGTGCTGGTCGGGCGTGACGGTCCCCACGACAATCAGGTCCAGGTCTGCAGCTTCAATACCGGCGTCCTTCAAGGCCAGCTTGGCGGCCTCGTAGGAGAGGTCGGAGGTGCACTCCCCATCGGCGACAAAGCGTCGTTCCCGAATTCCGGTGCGCTGGGCGATCCACTCGTCGGAGGTGTCGATGATCCGGGCAAAGTCATCGTTGCTCATGACACGTTCGGGAACATGGGAGCCGGTTCCGGAGATGCCTACTTTGATGATGGAGGTCATTATCGGGCGGGGAGGGTTGGACGGGCCAATTGCGCTTGGGAGAGACGCTGCGGGACGTCAGAGATTCTAGCGGTTTCGTGGGGGCGACTTCGAATCCCTCTTTGGGACGATCTGGCGGCCCCAAGGAGGGGGGTCAAGAGGTCTTGGGGGCGAGGGCCCTGACAATGTCTGCGTTGACGTCCACATCCAGGGCCCGCGCAGCCTGCCGGATCGCGTTGGCCACGGCCCGCTCATCGGACCGGCCGTGGCCAATGATGACCACTCCATTGACCCCCAGGAGCAGAGCTCCACCATATTCAGAGTAGTCCACGTGGTGCCGCAGGTCCGCCAGGACTTCACCTCCCCAGCCGGCCTGGTGGGCGTCAAGCTGTTCGGTGACCTGGGTGAGCATGAAGGCTGACAGTCCTTCGAGAGTCTTGAGAAAGACATTGCCGGTGAAGCCATCGGTGACCACAACGTCGACGTCCTCCCCGAATATCTCCCCGGCCTCGACGTTTCCAACGAAATTGAGGGGGCTCTCGGTGAGCAGTTCATGGGCGGCACGCAACAGATCGGTGCCCTTGCTGGACTCCTCGCCGATGTTGAGGAGCCCAACCCTCGGGCTCTCAATGCCATCGACGTCACTGGCTAGGGTGCTACCCATGAGGGCGTAGTGAAGGAGGTGAGCGGGCTTGGGGACAACGTTGGCACCCATGTCGAGGATGGTCACCGGACGGCCGGTCATGTGCGTAGTGATGGCGATCCCGGGGCGCCGAATGCCCTCAAGGGTTCCAAGCCCCAAGGTTGCGGCCCCCACGACGGCGCCGGTGTTGCCCATACTGATGAAGGCCCCGGCTTCCCCGGCTCGTACACAACCGACGCCAATAGGGATGGATGCTCCCGGTTTGGCGCGTAAGGCCACTCCGGGTTTCTCGTCCATTCCGATGACCTCGGCGGCGTGCTGAACGGCGACGCTGGAGGTGCAAGCTCGGGTTCGGAGGCCCTCACGTGTCACGGTCTCGTCCCCTACCAGGATCAGTCGGGAGGGATCAACGTGGAGTTCACTCTCAGGATTGCAGACGAGCGCAACGCCATCCAGCACCACGTCCGGCGCATGGTCGCCGCCCATCACATCGATAACAATGCGGTCGTTGGCCATGGGTGCAATCTACGCCTTTGGATGTGCTATCCGCTTGGACGGAAGCGGGAAAAGCAGGTGCTCCCGGAGGAAGGGGGGAGGTAGCCGCTTATCAGAAATCTTCGCGCTCGAAGACTTCCGATCCACCCTCGCCACCCTTTGAAAAACCGTAGTGAGTGGACTCTTTCTCGTTGATGCGGTGCGGGCGGGTCAGGGCACCGGACCGCGGGTCCCGCTGCACGGGCTGGCCCGTCAGGGCCAGATGGGAGCGGCGCTTGCGCTTTTGGGTTTTGGAGATGCGTCGCTTGGGGTGTGCCATGGAATCGAAGGGGTGGGCCGGGTGGCGTGGTGCGCTTCAGACGGTATTCGAGGGCAAGAGGCTAGTGCGGCACCCTTGGGCTGTCAACGCAGCCCTGCGGGTCCTAGGCCCCCTGGGAGCCCAGGGCGCTGGCGAAGGCCGAGCGGAGCTGCTCGCAGGCGACGGAGACCTGATCCTGGTCCATTCCCTGACCCTGAGCGGAGGCCGGCTTCCCGCCCCCCCCACCGCCAAGAACGGGTTTGAGGCCACGGGCCAGATCGCCGGCTGCGAGCCCCGCAGCCAGGGCCTTGCCCTGGCAGAGGATGAGAAAAGGAACGGCCTGCTCATGTCGTCCGAACAGGGCCAGAGCCAGATCGGGACTGTGCCCGCGGGCCCGGTCCCCGAGATCTCGAAGGGCATCGCCATCCAGGTCAGGTAGGTCGACCACGGCCCACTCGACGCCGCCTTGTTCGCTCAGCTCGCCTTTCAGGTTTGAGAATGCCTGGGCCTGGTCAGCACCCGAGGTCTGCTTGGCTTGCTTGCGGGCCGCCTTGACATCGGCTTGCAAGGCAGCGACGCGCTCAGCCAGTTCGGAAGGCTGAACCTTGAGGGCGCGTGCGGCTGTCTCGAGACAGCGACGCTGCTCCTGCAGGTGTTCAATGGCCCCTGCACCCACGACAGCCTCGATGCGGCGGACCCCAGCCTGGATGGCGCGTTCCTGCTGGATGACGAAGGTCCCTATCTGTCCAGAGGATTCAACGTGGGTTCCACCACAGAGCTCAATGGAGTCCTCGCCTACCGCCACAACCCGCACGGTCTCTCCATACTTCTCGCCGAACAGAGCCATGACGCCTCGCGCCTTGGCCTCCTCGGGCTTCTCGATTGTGGTGGCCACGGTGGTTCCCTTGGCGACAGCAGCGTTCACGAGGCGCTCCACCTTGGCCAGGTCCTCGGCGCTGACTCCCTTGGGGTTGGAGAAGTCAAACCGCAGGCGATCAGGGCCGACGTAGGAGCCTTGTTGGGTGACGTGATCCCCGAGCACCTGCCTCAGGGCAGCGTGCAACAAGTGGGTCGCGGTGTGGTGGGCGCGCGTGCTCTGCCGTGCTTGGGCATCCACCTCACAGGTGACTGTGTCGCCGATGGAGAGGGCGCCGGTAGCCTTCCCGATATGCACCACGATGGCTCCCGCCTTTTGGGTGGCGCTCACCTGGAATGATCCGCCTTGCCCGTTGATGGTCCCAACGTCTCCAACCTGGCCGCCGCCCTCTGGGTAGAAGGGGCTCTGGTCGAGAACCAATCGATCTTCGAGTTCTTCGCCCTGGAAGAGGCCCGCCACACGGGCTTCACCTCCGGTGGAGGCCGCCTCAGGTTCGTGATAGGTGGAGCGGGTCTCTTTCAACCCTGACATCTGCTCGGGCGTCAGCACCTGCTGGAAAGAGCCCGTGGAGCGACTGACGTCGCTGTGGGCCTGCCGGGCTGTGTTCCACCCCTCCTCGTCCAGAACCAGGCCGCGCTCGCGCGCCATGAGGCTCACGAGGTCTTCGGGGAATCCGTAGGTGGCATAGAGTTCGTAGGCTTGGCCGCCATCGAGGGGGCTGCCAGGTGAGAGGTCGGCCGTCAGCCGATCAAACTGCACGATGCCACGCTGCAGGGTCTTGCGAAAGGACTCCTCCTCGGCCCGAATGACGAGCTGGATGTGCTCGACGCGCTCGGCGACTTCAGGGAAAGCTCCGCCCAGGATGCTTGCCGCCGCAGGTACAAGATCGAACAGGAACGGTTCTTCCATACCCAGGGTCTGCAAGCCGTACCTCGAAGCGCGCCGGATCAACCGTCGCAGGACATAGCCCCTGCCTTCATTGGATGGCAGCGCACCATCGGCCAGTGCCGAAGAAACGGCGCGGACGTGGTCAGCGCAGACGCGGAAGGCCACGTCCTTCTCCTCGTTTTCCGCCCCGCCTGCATACGAGTGGCCCGTCTGACCCTCGAGGGCTACAAAGAGGGGAGTAAACAGATCTGTATCGTAGTTTGAGTGGCAACCCTGAAGGACTGAGAGGACACGCTCGAATCCCATTCCCGTATCCACGTGCTGTGCGGGGAGAGGCACGAGGCTCCCGTCGTCCTGACGGTTGTATTGGATGAACACCAGGTTCCAGAGCTCGATGAATCGCTCGTTACCAGCGTTGACGCCATTCTCCCGATCGGCACCATCGGAGGCGTCGGTGTCCGCGCCCCCACGGTCGATGTGGATCTCGGTGCATGGGCCGCAGGGGCCGGTGGGCCCCATCTCCCAGAAGTTGTCGGTCTTGTCGAAATCGAGGACGTGGGTCGGGTCGATGTCCGTGCTCTCGAGCCAGAGCCGCTTCGCCTCGTGGTCCGCTTCAAGGCCCTCGCCTGCATCCCCATCGAAGACGGTGACCCAGAGGCGGTCCTTGGGCAGGCCCCAGACTTCAGTGAGCAGCTCCCAGGCCCAAGCAATCGCCTCAGCCTTGAAGTAGTCCCCGAAGGACCAGTTGCCCATCATCTCGAAGAAGGTGTGGTGGTAGGTGTCCACCCCCACCTCTTCCAGGTCATTGTGCTTGCCCTGGACACGGATGCACTTCTGGGTGTCTACGGCTCTGGAGTAGTTCCGGGAGCCGCTGCCCAGGAAGACGTCCTTGAACTGGTTCATGCCCGCGTTGGTGAACAACAGGGTCGGGTCATCCTGGGGGAAGACGGGTCCCGAGGGCACCACCGTGTGCTCCTTGGAGGCGAAGAAGTCCAAGAAGCTCTGGCGCGTCACGCTTGCCGTCCAAAGGGAGGCCTGCGAACTCGTGGATGAGGGGGGCGTATCAGGCATGATCTGGGATGGCTGTCGGCAAGCGGTTGGTTGGGCAGATCATGGCCCCCGAGCACCCATCTGTGAAGGGATTCACGCCCTCAGTAGGGAAGTGCTGCCGAAAACCATGGCGCTCCCCCGATCCGAAGGTCGGAGGAGCGCCACCTTGGTGCAGCGGGCTGCTAGGCCCCGGCCGCTGCCTTCGAGTCTGCTTCCCGGGGGGGCTGGCTGGCGGTCTCGGCCTTCGCCGGACCTTTCACCGTCGCAGGAGCCTTCCCTCCGGAGTCGCCCTCGCCGGGTGCCGACTCCGGCATCTCGGGCTCCGCGGATTTGGGCATGAGTTCGGCGCGCACGGCATCCTCGACCACCTTGGCGATGTCTGGGTTGTCGATGAGGAACTGACGGGTGCGCTCCATGCCTTGGCCCAGGCGGATCTCGCCGTCGGTGGGATGCTTCATGGAGTACCAGGTCCCCGACTTCACCACGATGCCAGCCTGCTGGCCAAGGTCGACCAATTCGCCTTCCTTGCTGATGCCGCGATTGAACAGGATGTCAAACTCAACCTTGCGGAAGGGCGGGGCAATCTTGTTCTTGACCACGGTCACCTTCGTGCGGTTGCCGACCACAAGATCGCCGTCCTTCAATTGGCCGATTCGGCGTATGTCCAGTCGCACGGAGGAATAGAATTTCAACGCCCGGCCGCCGGTCGTGGTCTCAGGGGAGCCGAACATGACCCCGATCTTCTCGCGGATCTGGTTGATGAAGATCACCAGGCACTTGGAGCGTGCGATGGCTCCTGTCAGCTTGCGCATGCCCTGACTCATCAGGCGCGCATGCAAGCCCACGAAGCTGTCACCCATCTCACCTTCGATCTCGGCGCGGGGGACGAGGGCGGCTACCGAGTCAATGATCACCACGTCCACGGCATTCGAACGAACGAGGGTCTCGGTGATCTCAAGGCCCTGCTCACCGGTATCCGGCTGGCTGACGAGCAAGTCATCGAGGCGCACGCCCAACTTGCGGGCGTACCCCGGATCCAGGGCGTGCTCCGCATCCACGAAGGCGCAGATACCGCCCTCGCGTTGGGCCGCAGCAGCCACATGTAGGGCCAGGGTCGTCTTGCCGGAACTCTCCGGCCCGTAGATCTCCACAACACGGCCCTTCGGCAATCCCTTGCCTCCCAGGGCAAGGTCCAGGTTGATGGAGCCGGTCTGGATGCCTTCGATTTCGGCGATCAGACCGCCCGATGCACCAAGCCGCATGATCGAACCCTTGCCGTAGCTGCGTTCGATGTCCTCCATGGCAGCCATGACCGCTTTGTCGCGGGCGGCGGAATTGGCGGGCCGTTCGGCAGAATTTCTTTGTGTGCTGGCCTTGGACGGCGCAGCCTTCGAGCCTTTCTTTCTCATTGTCCTACTCACTTCAGGGGTTTTGGGGCCGTGTGCCTGCACGGCCCCAGGTCTCGTAAGGCCTTCTGAAGCAGAGCATAGCGCTCGACCCGGGCCGGTGGAAGGACGCGCCCCGAACGCGGCGGTATCCCTACTTCCGCACGACCGGATTCCCAAAAGAGGGAATGGTCGGCCTGCTCAAAAGGTCAAACCGTGCAAATGGAACGAAGCTGCTCGTAGCGAGCCTGCAGGTCATCGGCCCCACGCTGTCCGAGGTCCTCGATGGAGAAGCCCTGGACACAGAAGCTGGCCGTGACCGTCCCGTGCAGCATGGCCCTCTTCAGGACGTCATGGTCAATGCTGTCCGCCTGGGCGATGGCTCCCATGAAGCCGCCGGCGAAGGAGTCCCCTGCACCGGTGGGGTCGACAACCTCGGTAACCGGAAAGGCGGGCAGGGCAAAATGCAGTCCCTCGCCCAGAAGAAACGCACCGTGCTCCCCCTTCTTGAGGATGACGTAACGGGGTCCCATCTCGAGCACCTTCTCGGCCGCCAGGTGGAGGTTGTCGAGCCCCGTGAGCATGCGGGCTTCCTCATCATTGAGGATCAGTCCGTCCACATGCCCCAAGAGCTCCACCAGCTCGTCCCGTGCAATGTCAATCCAGAGGTTCATCGTGTCGGCGACCGCAAATCGTTTGCCGGTCACCTGCTTCAGCCCCTTGAGTTGGATGGCCGGATGGGCATTGGCCAGGAAGACAAATGGTGAGTCCGTGAAGCTCTCAGGCACCTTGGGGTCAAAGTGCTCAAACACGTTCAGGTCGGTGAAGGTCGTGTGGCGTGTGTTCCAATCAGGCTCGTAGCGTCCGCCCCAGGCAAAGGTCTTGCCTTCGGCCCTCTCCACTCCGGAGCAGTCCACGCCCCGGCTGGTCAGGTCGTCCAGGTGCTCCTGCTGGAAGTCGTCGCCTACGACACCGACAAGTCGTGGCTGACAGGACGTGGCGGCAGCAACAGCGAAGTAGACGGCCGAACCGCCCAGGGCTCGGTCTCTGGACGCATGCGCTGTTTCGACCGTGTCGTAGGCCAGGGTGCCGATAACGAGGAGGGACATGGGTTGGGTGGCGGAGAGCAGAGGGGTAGTCGGACCAGGAGGTGAACAGGGGCGCGCCAAGGCACCGCGGACCGCAGGCATTGGAACCTCGCGGCCCGGGTGGGTCAATCACCGTGGGCCTTGGCGGCGCGCTGGCCCGCTCGGAAGTCGGCGAGCAGGGAGTTTCCTCCAGGCAATACCAGGGCCAATCCCCCAAGGAGTCCGGCAGCCATCATGACCAGGCGATAGGTGAAACTGCTGGCCACCCCGAGCATGTAGAGCGACCCCGCCACCTCAAAGAGACTCCCGAAGAGGACCTCGCCAACGCCCAGTCCGCCGGGGGAGATGGGTATAGCGGTCAGGGTGTTGGCTACGGTGCACACGCAGAGGAAGTCATGGAATGTAAGGTCTGCACCGAAGGCCCGGCCCAGCGAATAGATGGCGGCTGTAGCAAAGAGGTGGTTGGCGAAGGAGAGGATCAGGGCCAGAGCCAGTTCCCCCGGGTGTTTCAGGATGCCCCGAACGTTTGAGTCGAGATCCAGCAGGCGCCGGGCCTGGGGCAACCTCCTGAGGATCTGCTCGACATGCAGCAACCGCCTCACCCCCTCGTGTGCGATGGCAAGCAGGCCCACGGCCAGGGCAATCGCTACCCCCAGGGTCCAAGGTAGGAGGAACGAGAAGCGCTCATCGGCCGTGGCGACTGCGGCGCTGGCGAGGAGGGTCATGGCCAGGAGCCCCAGCAGGCGATCCATGACGACGGATACAAGGGCCCCGGCGCGTCGTTCAGGGTGGTCCCGCACGACGACGTAGGCACGAGCGATGTCTCCGCCCGTGGATCCGGGCAAGACGGTATTGAAGAACAGTCCCACAAAGGTGAGCCGCACGCAGGCCAGCCAAGGGGTGGCGCAGTCGGTCAGGGAGAGCAAGCGCCACCAACGCGTCACGACGGACAAGACGCAAAGGAGGATAAACCCGAAGGCGCCGGCGATAGGGCCCGGTTCGAGCCGCCTGAAGGCACTGGGCATTCCCGGTCTGAGGGTTACCTCTGCAGCCAAGGAGGCCTTGTCCGGAGGGGTGGCCGGGGAGTGCGGATCCAGTTCGGCCAAGCCGTGACGGTTGACGTAGAGAGGGCCGCCGTCCCTCAGGGCATTCTCGAGGATCGAGGCGCCGAAGGGGGAGTCGGGGGCCAAGGACCCGGGCTGGAAACGGAAGACGACCCAGGTGCCTCGCCAGTCCCCAATGAGGTCTCCAGAAAACGAGGCCGGGGCTACCACACCTTCAGTTCCCCCTACGATGAGCTCGTCACTCCAGGGGACTCGGGAAGCGGCCAGCCACAGCAGCGAGCCCGCGACAATCAGGCCCAGTACGCGCAAGCCACGGCCGATTCCAGCGGATCCTTGCTCGCCCGGGCCCGTGGTCACAGCTACCGGTTCTCCCCGTCACGGCGTGCGGCTTCCGCAACCCACCACTCCTCCCAAGCTTCTTTGCGCAAGCCGATCTTCTCATTACCGGTGACGACGCCAAGAGCCTGCATGGCGCTGGTCCTGGAACGTTCGCCATAGGCGCTGAAGTCGTGAGCCACTTGTAGCAGGACGAAGAGTTGGCTGCCCCTCAGGGCATCCGCATCCGTCCCGGGAAGGTCTGAGGGGAGACCATGGCCGCGCACCAGCTCGAACACCTTCAGGAATACAGGTTCGTCGACAGCCTGCTGCGCCGGGATGCCATGGCGCTGGGTTCGGGCCACCTGTCCTTCACGGGTCAGCGCGGGCATCACCAGGGAGACAAGGGCTTCGGCGAGAAATGGTGCTCCGTAGGCCGCATGGCAGGCCCCCCATGCGGCGGCCCTGGCCAGCGGAGAGGGGTCGCTTATTCCGTACGTCAGGCTCAGGGACAGTAGGTGGCGTTGAAGGGCGAGCGAGAGGCCCCGAAGCTCTGCCAGGCCCGGGGAGGCCTGAGGGGTGTGCTCCACCAAACGTGTGACAAGATCGAGAAGGCGCCACCCCCCATGGATGTCGAGGTTGAGTTTCAAGCAGGCTGCGCAGGCATCGGCGTAAGCAGCCTGGAGCTCCACGGGGACCGATCCGTTCTCTGCAGTGATACGGTGCAACCGAACCAATTCGGTCAGCGCGGTTCCGACCTGGTCGGGGGTGGCTGGGTTGGGGGCGATCGCTATGGGAGCTTCAACGCCCAAACGCTCCGCATGTGCTGCGAGCTCAATAAAGCACCGTTCGCGCGCCAATTCTGAAGGACACAAGATGGCGTAGCGAGCAAACTGGCGGACCTGGGTGGCCCCTATCCAGGGCCGGGCCGGGTGGCTATCAGCCTCGGCGAGGGTCAGCAGATACTCCATGGTCAACTCGGTGGGACTCTCGATGGGCTCGGGCCCCTCTGTAGACGCGGCTGTCTTGAGCCAGTCGTTGCCCACCATCTGGTCAAGGTGGTACTCCAGATTCCCCTGGATGGCAGCCACATAGTGGAAGCCCCCATCGGGCCGCAGGAGCTGATCCAAGTTATGGCTGGCCACCTCGGGGCCGGCGCAGCCAGTCAACGTGGTGCCGCCAATCAGCCAGCCGGCCAGGCGCAGCGGGAGGGAACCGGGGTGGGTTTGCATGCCCAAGAGGATAGCGGCCACGCGATCCAAGAAACATCAAGACCCTTCCAGATCCGGACCATGCGGCGGAACGGGTAAGAGAAGGTGGTGGAGGCGGGGGGAGTCGAACCCCCGTCCCGGAGCCGCCAGGCGTCGGGCGTCTACGTGCGTAGTCTGCGGATAGTGTCTCGTCCCGCCGCCACCCGCGGACACGCAGGCATTGGGACCAGCCTCGGTAAAGTCTCGTCGGAGCACCCCGAGGCGCAATTTTCCGACCAGCCCGCTGTTGGCGTCCCCCCCCGGCCGCGGGCACTCCGCGAGGGGACGGCTACCTATTTAACTAGGCAGCAAGAGAAAAGTTGTTGGCAATTGAAGTTGCCTTCCCGAGAGGATTTCAGGGTGACTCGGGGTCCCAGGCACGCAGCCCGGCGTCGGTCGAAACCGGTCGAAACCAGTGCGCCCCCACCAAGGTGCTGAGCATGAATCATATCTCAGCCAGGGGCAGTCTGCCACTTGTAGGCCGGGCGCCCCCCTAGCGGCGTCTCCCGCGGGCCCGGTCCATTTCACGCTTGGCGTCCAGCTCTCGCTGCTTCGAGCGCTTGTCGTGGACCTTCTTGCCGCGGGCCAGGGCGATGTTGGCCTTGATGAGGGAGCCCTTGAAGTAGAGGTCCAGGGGCACGATGGTGACCCCCTTCTCGCGGACGGCCTTCGTCCAGCGCTCAATCTGCCGGCGCTGAGCGAGCAGCTTGCGCTCCCGAGTCGGCGCATGGTTGGATCGGTTTCCGAATGCGTACTCAGGGATATGGGCTCCCACCAGCCACAGCTCTCCACCGCGGATGCGCACGTAGGCCTCCTGCAGTGAGCACTGGCCTCCGCGCAGGGACTTCACCTCTGTCCCCTCGAGCTCCACCCCCACCTCCAGTTCATCAAGCAGGTTGTAGAGGTGTCGCGCCTTGCGGTTGGCCACGATCGGGCGAATGGGATCGTCGGAGGACATAGGTGGCATTCTAGATGAGCGGAGACCCGGGGCCTAGGTGTGCAGGAGTGCATACAAGCCCCGGTGTCGGGACGCCTCGATGCAGGCGGATATGGAGATCGACCCCAGCCCTCTTTGCCGGGAACCTGTTCGACTCCTGCCCAAGCCGTCCTCTCGCATCTTGGCCGGAATGGTTATGGGTTCGGCCTTCTCAGCAGGGGCGAAGGTGGTTGGCGGGGCCGTCACCGCGGGCTGAGCGTGGCCAACAGGAGGTAGGGGTTGACCCGGGAGCCCGGGCTCCCGTACCTTCCCCGCCCTCGCACCCGGCCCGGGTGGCGGAATTGGTAGACGCGCATGGTTCAGGTCCATGTTCCCGCTAAGGGAGTGGGGGTTCGACTCCCCCCTCGGGCACCATCCCCTGTCTTGGGGATCGGGAGAGGCGCAGCGATAATGACTACGATGCCGCACACGCCGGTTCCTGATGCCGACGAGGCCCCTGGAGTCAGTCAGCCGGAGCCGATTCCCCTGGGGACGCTGCTCCTTGTCAACCTGCGGTTACTGCTGGTTGTCGCGGTTCTGGGTGCAGCGGCGTTTGCCCTATGGAGGGGGCTGGCAGCCTTGTTTCCCGAGATCGACTGGCTGCAATACCAGGCTTGAGACTCGTCTAGTAGCCGGCGCCACCAGGGGCGCGGTACACGAGGATCGCGCGGGCCCCCATCTCGTCGGGAAGTTCGTGCTCCCAGACCGTATCGAGGTGGAAGCCCAGGCGTTCGGTTTCCCTTTCCGCGGCACGCACCTCCCGGGACCAGGACTTGCCCTTGAGCATGACGAAGTCCTGAAAAGTCTGCCGCACCTTGCGTACGGTGCGCACGTTCTCGCGCACCGAACTCACAGCGCGGGCCATGACGATGTCCACTTTCTCTTCGGCGAGGTGATCCTCTGCCCTGGCCCACACGGCTCTCGCGTTGGGAATCTGCAGCTTGTCTATACACATCTGCAGGAAGTCCACCTTCTTGCGGGTGGAATCCACGAGAATCACCGAACAGTTCGGCTCGGCGAGAGCGATAGGGATACCCGGAAAGCCGGCCCCCGTACCCAGGTCCAGTAGCCGTTTGGCAATCATGGGAACCAGGCGCGTTACCCGCCAGCAGTCGAGGTAGTGCTTGGCGGCCACCTCTTTGGGTGACTGGATGGCAGTGAGGTTGAGTGTCTTGTTCGTCTCGAGCAGCAGGCGAGCGTGATCCGCGTACTTCTCCAGCAGCTCCTCACTGACCCCTTCCTCGTCCTGGAAGGCCCACTGCAAGGCCCCCAGCATGGTCTTCTTCCCAGGCACCTTGGTGGCGGGATCCCCAGGCTCTCCCTCATCATCAATGCTCGTACTGCTGCGCCGGGTGGACTTGCCACCCTTGGGCTTGGGGGAGGCGTCCGCGGGGCTCTCCTCGCCACCATCAGCCTCTTCTTCTTCTTCGGCCCCGTCAGTATCTTCGGAGTCTTCATCGAACTCGTCAGCCACGTCGTCGGGGTCCAGGGCGGATTCGAGGATATCCGGATCCAGGTCGTCGACGTCCGGTTCTCCGGGGGTGGCGGGTTGCGCCTCCAGGTTGGGGTCGTCGGTTGCACCAGCCTCCTCCCCTTCGCGGCCATCCTCCCGACCGGACCGGTCGTCGATGGCGTCGTGGTCGTGGGCGGTCATGGTGTGTGAAGGGCGTGGCAGGGCAGCAGGGACTCGAACCCCGATCCTACTGATTTGGAATCAGTCGCTCTAACCAATTGGAGCTACTGCCCTTCTGCCGCGAAGAGTACGGACTGGGGCAGGGGAAGGGAAGAGATGGCTAGGGGGGGTGGGCAGGGGAGGCTAGAGTGTTCCCCACTCAGCCAGTCTTTCCCGCTCTACCACTCCCCTTCGCCCCTCTCCCCCGCGTCCCCCTTGGTACCTCCGTCCAAACGTCGTCCTGCAAGCTCTGAAGGTCGGGGGTCCCGGTCCGGGGGGGGCAAGCGGAAAGGGAAGAAGAAGGGCACCTCCCGTGGGGCTGGACCCAGAAAGCCCAGGGCCTCCGCAAGGAAACCCGAGGAATCGAACGCGGGCCCTACAGCTGAGGTAGTCGACTCGAAAGAGCCTGAGCGCCTGGCGGCTGAGGTGATTCATCCGAGCAGCCTCGACAAGGATGCGCTGAGGGTCGTTGGTCGCCTACAGGAGCGAGGGTTCGAGGCCTACTTTGTCGGAGGGTGTGTGCGTGATCTACTTATCGGGCGCCGCCCCAAGGACTATGACGTCGCGACGAGCGCGCGGCCGGGACAGGTCAAGCGCCTGTTCAAGAACGGTCGCATTATCGGGCGCCGCTTTCGACTGGTTCATGTGACCTTTGGGCACAAGATCATTGAGACAGCCACCTTCCGCCAGGCGCCCAAGGCGCAAGGTACGGGCGATCTCCTCATTACCGAGGACAACGAATACGGCACGGCCAACGAAGATGCCCAGCGCCGTGACTTCACGGTCAACGGGCTCTTTCTGGAGCCTCGCGAGCACGAAGTCATCGACTACGTAGAGGGCCTGCAGGATCTTGAGGATCGGGTTCTCCGAACCATCGGAACGCCGAAGCTGCGGCTACTTGAGGACCCGGTACGCATCATGCGTGCGGTGAAGTTCGCCACACGCCTCGATTTTCGGATTGAGGACGAGACCTGGGACGCTATGTGTTCGGTCGCCCCGGAGTTGGAACGCTCGGCCCCGCCACGGGTGTTCGAAGAGGTCCTGCGCCTGATGCGCTCTGGCACCGCCATGGGTGCGTTCAAGATGCTACGGGCCTGTGGGGCTCTGCGCTCTATTCTGCCGGCCCAGGACATCCACCTGGGGGCCCGACGTGGTGGACCTGAAGAGGACCATCTTCGCGCGGAGCTCTTCTGGCGCCTGCTTGAAGCGCTGGATAGTGAAGTCCACCAGGGGTACGAACCAACGGTGGCCGTCGTCATTGCAGTGCTCTTCAACGAATTGGTTGAGCGAGAGGTGGACCCACAGACCCGGACCAGGCGGGGTGAACCAGGAGACCGCATGAGTGTTTGCCGCGCGGTCATGGACCCCCTGTTTGAGGCGACGCGCCTCAACCGCCGGGAATTCGGGCGTGCACAGCGACTGATAGCCTCCCAGAGCCGGTTCCAGGCCCTCACCAATCCGAGCTTCAGCCCCCTGCTCTTCGCGCGCCAGGAGGACTTCCCCGAGGCACTCGACCTCTTCGGGCTCCGCGAGAAGGCCCGCGGGGTGGGCTGGGACATCTTCGAGGCGTGGCAGGAGATCGGGAAAAGAGCCCAGGTTGCCAGTGAGGATGAGTTGGAAATGGAACGCCGCAGAGTCCGCAGGAGACCCAAGCGGGGTCGTCGCAGAAGGCGGAAGTGACCCATTACGATACGTCATTACTGTCCTGTATGGCCGTAAGGGGGGCTACGCACAGGAAGTTGTAAATTACACAGGGGAATGGGTGGCGTCCCCTTCCGGCAGGGTAATCTTGCTCAAGTGCGGTGAGACGCCAGACAGACGGGGGCTTTCTTGACCCCATCCCCCCCTCACCCGTGTGAACGAACTTTGCGGTGATTGTCACACGGGCGGGGTCGGGAAGCCGCCCGCGCGGGAAACCTGGTGTCTCAAACGTGCGCTTAGGCGCCGTTTCGGCGTGCGGGGGTTCGCCTTCGCCCCGACCAACCTCCGGGCCGGCCCTCCTCCTAGGGCCGGCCCACTTTCATTTCATTTCGGGTCCTTGGGCGGGCCCTGGCCTGTGGAGCTTGTGCCGGGGACAGGCCTTACCTATGGGTGAATGTCCCGATACTTGGCACCATGCTCCCATGGGTATGTCGTCAGTCATTTCGCAGGCCCTTGGGCTATTGGCCCTGATGGCCCCTTCGCTGGCGCAAGGGCCGGTACCGAGCAATGCCAAATTGGAGGCCGCCTGGGAGAAGCTGCCCCAAGAAGCCCGCCAGGAGGTGATCCAGTGGTATCAGGCAGAGCTTGTAGCAGTCAGGACCTACCAGGGTCAATTGGTGACCTATGTCCTGGAGGCGGTCGATCACGACCCGAGGGACTGGCCCGCGGCCACAGCAGACCCTCCGCTCTACCGAGCCGAAGTCCATGCACCAGCACAGGTCATTCCCCGCAAGTTCGTAGCAAAGCCCACCCGTAGTCAGCGGGCCTGGATCGAGAGGGTCTTCCGGGCAAGGGCGAGCGAGCCCACTCCACCCGCCTGGATCTACGACTACGCCCGAGGGACAGTTGTGGGCCTGAGCTCCGAGGCGCTGGGGAGTACGGCCCTCACCCATGTCTTTCGGTTGGCCCTGGCCGGCCGCGTGCCGGATTCAGATCTGGCCCAGGCCATCGTGGCAAGCCGGTTGGACAAGGGGGGGCAGCGAGTGGCTCACCGGGCCTTTTCCCATGCCTACTCCGATCGTGCAGGCAAAGCCCTGCGTGAGGTCACCCTCTACGACGTCTGGGGCTCAGGGCTCGAAATGGAAATGCCGGACGTGGAGTGCCTTGGGATAGTGCACGAGGTTCTCGGGGACTGGAAGAGTTGGATCGCCCCGGTTCCGCCTACGCAGCATGATGCTCTGTATGAACGCATTGGTGAGGTCTTTGTCGATCTGCGAGCAGAGCGTGAGTTGGGCCAGGCACTGGCGGCCACCTACTTTCAGGCCGAGCCTCCATTGGCGGCTACCTACCAAGCCCACAGGGATCGGATGCACGCTCTATGGGCCCAGGTGGGTTGCGACCCCTCGGTTCTGGTGGCGGACCTCCCAACCACCGATAAAGACCTTGAGACGTTCTGGACCACCCGCGGCAAGGCGCTCGATTCCGACCTCGACCTGTGGCAGGCCGGAGGGGTCAGGCGCGCGGCGTTGGCAGCCGATGCCACCAAGGTCAGGGAGACCCTGGTTTGGGTCATGCGGCAACTGGAGCTACTTCCCGGCGATTGAAAGCGCCGCGGCTCTCCCCGCCAAGAAGCCCGTGGAGAAGGCGGCCTGGAAGTTCAGGCCCCCGATCGGGCCGTCGAGATCGAGGAGCTCCCCACAAACGAACAGGTTCGGATGGTCATGGGTCTGCATGGTGCGAGAATCGAGGGCGGAGAGTGATAAACCGCCGGCGGTCACCTCTGCCTGGTCGTAGCCCAGGGTGCCCCCCACGGGCAGAGGCAGGCGCTTGAGAGCCTCGACCAGGGCGTGCCGCTGCGCCCGGGACAGGGCGGCCGCAGGCAGATCGATCGGAAGCTGGCAGGCCGCAAAAACTGGTCCCACAAGTCTCTTGGGGAGCTTTCCCTTGAGGAGCTTGGCCGTGCTGGGCCGCCCGGGTTGGGCAGCCAATGAGAGGAGCTCATCACGCAGGGACTCCCGGTCGATGTCGGGGAGCAGGTCTGCGCGAAGATCCACCTGGGGGTTCTCCCCCATCGCCGAGATCCGACCCGAGAGATCCATGGGGCCAGGCCCCGACAAACCACGGTGGGTGAAGAGCATGGGCCGTCTACGGCGCACGATCTGTTGGCCGTCCGCGCCCTGAAGGAGGAGCTCGCAATCCTGAAGCGAAACGCCCGCCAGGTCCTGAACCCACTTCGCGCTTGAGCGCAGGGGGACAAGCGATGGCCTGGGTTGGGTCAGCGGCAGGCCCAGCCCCTGAAGCCAGCCATAGCCATCCCCCGTTGTTCCCGTACGTGGATAGCTCTTGCCCCCTGAAGCAAGGATGACGGCCTTGCTCTCAAGGACCTCGCCGTCGGCGCACTGAAGGGTCCAGGTGGACCCGCCATCTTCCGGAGCAGCGAGATTCTGTAGGGGGGTGTCGTAGCGCACCTCGGCCCCGGCCGCTGTGGTCACCCGAAGCAGCGCGTCACGCACATCGCGCGCACGACCGCTGACAGGAAAGACCTTCTCAAGGGGCGCTGTCATGGTCGGCACGCCCCACTCAGAAAAGGACTGTCTCAGGGCTTGTGGGGAGAGAGCCTGGAAGGGGCCACGCAGGAATCGTTCACCTTGCTTCCCAAAGAGGCGCGCCGCCAATCTGGGCTCGAGGGTCGTTGTCAGGTTGCAGCGGGTGCCACCGCTGGCGAGGATCTTGGTCCCAGCACGGGGGGTCTTTTCAATGACCAGGACCCTGGCGCCCCCCAGGGCCGCTTCCAGGGCCGCCATCAACCCAGCGGCCCCGGCTCCCACCACGATGACCTCGTGCGCGACCATCAGCCTGCGCCGAGGGCCTTCTCCCAGGCCCGGATCTCATCCGCGGTATGGGGCCCCTTGGGCGGGGTGTCGTCGTCGCGGTCGTCGAGGTAGCCCTCGGGCAACTTGACTCTCTGGGTGCGTCCCCCCTTGGCCCTGGAAGCGCGCAGGGCTTGACGCGGGAAGGCCTGCTCCAGCCCGAGTGTGGAGATCAGAGGCCGCATCTCGTCAAAGGTCCCCAGGCGCGATAGTTGCGCGCGCACACCTGCTGCCCCTCTGAACCCCCGCAGGTACCAGGAGGTCCACTTGCGCATCTGCCGCACACCGAGCTCTTCGCCGAAGAGTTCGGTGAGGCGTCGACCGTGCTCTTCCATGACCTCAAGCACACCCCCAAGGTTGGGCGGGGGCGCAGGCTCCTGGCCGGAGAACACCGCTACGAATTCACCGAAGAGCCAGGGACGTCCCAGGCATCCCCTGCCGACAATGACCCCATCACAGTGGGTCTCGCGCATCATGCGCAAGGCGTCCCAGCACTCAAAAATATCCCCGTTGCCGAGGACCGGGACCTGCAGCGCACTCTTGAGTTGGCCGATGGCCTCCCAGTCGGCATCGCCTGAGTAGAGTTGGGCTGCCGTACGGGCGTGCAGGCCCACGGCTGCGGCGCCCTCTTCCTGGGCGGCTCGGCCGGCTTCCATGTGAGTCAGGGTCTGGGCGTCTATGCCGATGCGCATCTTGACGGTTACAGGGACATCCTGAGCATGGGCCACCATGGCGCGTACCAGCCGAGCCAGCAGACGCGGCTTGGCGGGAATGGCACTGCCTCCCCCTTGGCGTGTCACCTTTGGAACCGGGCATCCGAAGTTGATGTCGATGTGATCGATACCCTCATCCACGAGTCGCGCCACCATCTGCCCGAGGTCTTTGGGGTCGGAACCATAGATCTGGATGGAGCGTGGATGCTCGCCAGGATGAACCGCGGCCAACTTTGTGGTGAGCTTGTTCCCAAGCAGGAAGCCGCGAGCGGTGATCATCTCGGAGACAAACAGGCCCGCGCCGTAATCCCGGCAGAGGCTGCGAAAAGGGTAGTTGGTCACGCCGGCCATCGGGGCCAGGACAACGGGTGTCTCGAGGCTCAGCGAGCCGATCCTCAAGGGCTGAAACTCGCCCGCCTGGGCAGGGGGCACGCCAGAATTCTGGGGCGTACAGATCCTCTCGGAGGGTCCCATGGGCTTAGTCGCCGTCGGGCCCTTCAACCGGGTTGTCCTCACCACCCTCAAGGTCCTCTTGGGGCGCAAAGACCCGTTCAGGGGGAGGGGCCAACCCGGGCCCACCGAAGGTCTGGATCTCGCTCAGATCCAACTCGGTGATACCGCTGCCCACTCGGCGCTGGAAAGCCACAGGGATGCCCTTCGAG
>MPMD02222290.1_pt1 | contig 20873 bp, 18 predicted proteins | sample 1617291 | NCBI WGS metagenome assembly MPMD02 (sample SAMN05944810, study PRJNA350692) | marine metagenome | biome: marine; feature: ODZ; material: water; isolation source: 120 m water sample filtered on 30 um supor filter | place: Pacific Ocean | collected 2012-04-09 | depth 120m m | reverse complement strand
ACACCTTTTTAATTTGTTAAACTAAATAAGTGTAAAGTTATAATAGGCTTCTTCAAGCAGCCTGCAGGCTGCTTGAAGAAGAACTGACAGCTATGGAAATATATTTAATATTACCTATGGAACTTATTCTAGTATTGACATAATAGGGTAGAAGTATATAGAAACAAGGTTAGTCCAGTTAGTAAACAGACCCATGTGAAGAGTTAATACTGCTGATATAATAAATAATAGAACAGTTATTATAAAAACTGAAATCATTCTGCTGATTTTAAATAAATTAATCAGAGTTTCAACAGCTACTTCCATTAAATTAATTGCAGAACTTAATGCTGCTAAGAATGCCGCAATAAAGAAAAGTAATCCAAAATAGAAACCTCCTGTAAACATAGAACAAATTTTAGGAATTGTCAGAAACAGCAGGGCAGGTCCGGAATTCATATTAAGATTAAAACTGAATACTGCTGGAATTATCACAAGCGTTGCAAGTAAAGAAGCAACCATGTTAAAAAGAGCTGTTAAAAACGCAGCCTTTGGAATATTTGTATCTCTTTTAAGGTATGAACCGTAAGTCAGCATTCCTCCAAGGCAAACAGTAAAAAAACTTTGTCCAAGTGCCATAACCCAGGTATTAATGTTTAGAAGCTGATCCCAGGAAAATGTAAACATATATTTAAAAGTTTTTGTTGATGAGCCAAGACTCATACTGCCCACTAAAAGTATAATAAGCATTATAAAAAACAGAGGCATTGCAATGGAATTGCATTTTTCTATGCCTTTATTTATTCCGAAAATTAGAGTTATGCTGATTAGTGCCAAAACAATTATTAAACCAGGTATTGTATATGAAGAACCAGCGAATGAGTTAAAAAAATTAGTAGAGTGATTAAGTGTACTGCTTTTGAATATATAAATATAGATATAAGATGCTATCCAGCCTGAAACGACTAAATAAAAAGAGAGTATACAGAACAGTGCTATTCCTGGAAGTGTACCTAATACAGAAGGTATTTTTCTGTATTTTTCAGGCATTACTTTTTTAAATGAACCTACTGGACCTTTTTTACACGCCCTTCCAAATGCAATTTCGGCAGTTAATCCAAGTCTGACAAAAATAAAGAGGAAAATAAGATAAGGGATTAGAAATGAACCACCGCCATAAGTCGCAAAACGCCACGGAAAGAGCCATAAATTACCCAGTCCTATTGCTGCCCCAAGGCTCGCTAGAATAAATCCGGTCTGACTGTTCCAGGTTTCTCTTTTTTTCATAATTTAGATATTTATATTGAGTGCACCCTGTCTATAACCTTCAAGGTCAATATAAACTTGTTTAAAATCAAGATTTTTACAGATAGCTATAATTTCATTTCTGAATATAAGAAGATTATCTATTTTCTCAGCAGGAACTTCTATTTTAGCAGCATCATCTAACTTTCTGACACGACATGACAGGAAACCAAGTTTATGTAGAAAGTCTTCAGCTTTTTCTATGTTTCTAAGATCTGATTCCAATATTGGTGTATCATATGGTATTCTGGATGCTAAACAAGCTGAAGATGGCAGATCCCAATTTGGTATATTATATTTATGTGCCAGTTCCCTAATATCGTTTTTTGTAAACTTAGCTTCAATAAAAGGATGTTTAATCGATAATTCATCAGATGCTTTTATACCAGGTCTGTAGTCGCCGAAGTCATCAATGTTTGTACCGTCTGCAACTGTATCTATATCATGATGCTTTGCATCTTTTATAATTTCACTCATTAATAATTTTTTACAGTGGTAGCATCTGTCTTTAGGATTTTCTTGTATTACAGGTAGATCAAGAGGATTTTTGTGGATAACTTCCAGATCAAAATTACTATCTCCCGCCCATTTATTAATAAAAACAGTTTCTTTTTCAGTAGAGAACGGTGAACATATATTAATGAGCAGTACTTTTCCGGCAATGAATTTATTTGCACAATATGCAAGCAGTGTACTGTCTATTCCACCTGAAAATGCAATCGCAAGTGAATTATATTCTGACAAAATATTCTGAAGTCTTTCTTCTTTTGCTGGAAGGTTGAGATTATCCATAAAATAGTTTCCTGTTAACTTTAATTTATCATACAGGGTTTACTAATAAATTCTAATTCTAAAAACACAATTAAAATATGCAATAATTTTGTATCAAATATTTTAGAGATAATAAATTTTGTAAGAATTTCTTATAATTATCTTTAAAGCTGAATACAGAATAATTAGTATTATGGGTTTGCTAAAACTAGTTTTTCTGCAATATACTTACAGTATTCTTGTATTCCTTTATATGTTTTGTCATTTGGTCTCTGATCTGCCATTGGACCGCTGTTATGTGTAATACCGCATGACGGAATAGAATATTCATATTTGAGTTTTGTTGGTATTGGGATAACTTGCATACACTGCCCCAGTGCATAATTGATCATATTACTTAGGCATATATCGATGCCGGATTCTCTGTCTTCACCAGTTGCAAAACATGTGAAATACTTATCTTCAAGCAGTGAATCCTTATAATATATACACGTGGAATCAATAAAGGTTTTCATTTCTGCAGATACATTGGAACAATAATTTGGAGAACCGTATATAATCAAATCACTTTCAAGTACATGCTCCGGCTTTGCTTCAGGAATTGAAGTTATCTTATTATAAAATTCTTTTGCACAGGGATAGGCTTCACTTAGGTCTTTTATATCATCATCTTTAACTCTGTATATTGAAGTTTCAAATCCAAGTTCAGTTAATGAATTATAAAATTCTTTTGCTAAAAGATATGTATTACCGCATACGCTATGAAAAACTATAACTGCTTTCATATTGTCTGTTCTCCGTGTTTATTTAGTATTTTGCCATGAATCAATATAATTAAATTATATCGTATAGGTTAGATAATATGAGAAATGGAGCATATATCTTTTATGTAATTCTCTTTCAGCATCATTATAAACTCATCAGTAACTTCTGCATAGCCTAAACCTGCAAGAACGATGTTTTTAGATATTAGCAGAAGATAAAGCTGTCCAATAACAGAAAATAATTTAAAGTGTAATTGCTTACTGGTTATTTCCACTGATGTATTTTTCCTGATTAAAAGCGTCATATGGTTTTTTATAGGCTTTATTAATTCATCACTGAATATGTCAGTTTTTTCATGTGGATTCAATTTTTCTCTAATGTAAAGCATAAATCTGATTTTCTGTTCGTCGCTGCAGAATATTCGAATTATTTTTTCAAGAAAGTCTGAAAGTAAATTTTTCCATAATTGCTTATCATTATTATCTCTCTTTTCAGCTATGTCTATTTTTTTCATAATTGGAGTAAGTTCAAGTAGAGCGTTTTTTATTAAATATTCTATTGATGCCCTGTAAAGTTCTTCTTTGGTTCCAAAATGATATCCTATGGCAGAAAGGTTAACTTTTGTTTCAGAAGCGATTTTTCTAACAGAGACCCCATCAAAACCGAATTTACCAAATAAATCTGCAGAGGTTATTAGTAGTTTTCTTCTAGTTTCACTGTCACCTTTTTTATTTGCATTCATATTTATATCCCTGAGTTTTAGTTAATTTATCATTAACAATTAACCATTAATAATTATTTCTGCTTTCTAATGATTCCTGCTGTTCCATCAACTTCAACCATATCTCCATCATCCCATTTATCTGATACATTTTCAATGCCTACTATGCATGGAAGACCGTATTCTCTGGCTACAAGCGCTCCGTGCTGCAGCAGTCCTCCGACTTCCAGTATTACTGCAGATGCATTTACAAAAAGTGGTGTCCAGGCAGGATCTGTAGCTTTAGCAACAAGAATATCACCTTTATTGAACTGCTTTTCTGTAGGTGTATGCATGACCTTGACAGGACCTCTGGCAATTCCGGAGGATACAGAAGTACCTGATATTTCTCCTTCTTTTACTACAGGTTTTGGCGGTCTATGAATTAACCCTCTGGAGTCAAATATTGTCGGCAGATTCGGGCATGACTTAAGTCTGTTTATAAATCTTGCGTTTTCTTCAGCAATTTTTTTAATATTTAGATTCTCGTTCTTAAGACCTTCTTCAATATCTTCAATATTTAGATCAAATGCCTGTTCAATCGAGTTGAGTCTATCGTATTCGAGTAGTTTTTCTGCTGTTTGAATTACTCTTTGCCTTATTGTATCTATGACAAGGATTAGATAGAACTTATGGGTTTCTCTATATCCTGCAAATGTTTCAGAGTACCTATATAAAAGTTTGAATAACTTGGCCTGTATAAAGCCTTTTCTAATTTTTATTTTGTTATAAACTTTTGAGAAAGTATTTTGTCTTATTGTTTTCTGCTTCTCAAATTTATCAGTTTGTGAATCTATGCTTCTAAGAGAGAATATAAGTTTGATCAGAGACTTTATATCATCTCTGTATCTTGGTGTAGCTGCGTCTAATTCTTCAGGACATCTGTGTCCGTACTTTGATAAAAAGTTATTCCATAATTTCTTCAATTCTGATGGGAGGGTGTTATTAATTATTTTATTGAGAAAGTCTTCATCGTTTAAATTCTCAGGGATTTTAGATGAAAGGTATGACAGCTCCAGATTCATTTCCGTTGTTACATTATTTGGAAGCGCAAGACAAAGTTTTTCATATTCTTCTTCAGTAATCAAACCTGATTTTGATTTATAAAAACTAAACAATCCTCTTGCTGACAAAGCTATCGGTGCACTGTATTTAAATGCCAGTTTAGAAACTTTGCGGGATAATTCTTCAGTTAATTCTGTTAAAGATAAATTTTTATCATTTAACATTTTATTTGCTTCTCTTTCAAATTCCTTGAATTTATTCTGATTGATTCTATGTGTCATTATTGGGAAAAATATAGCTCTTAAAATGTATGGTGATGCTTTGAACAGAATTTTATAAATTGTATATTTATATTTCTTTGAATTTATGTTTTTGGATTTATATTCTGACTCATTTATATTTGACACAGTCTGAGAAGCAAGCGAGTCCATATTTTTAAGAAAACCTGCTATTTTTTTCTTGGAAACAAATCCTAAGAGATTAGATAAATTGAGATAAATTTTACCATTACTTAGCCATACTAATGTTTTTTGGGGATCGAGCACTAAACTATTGCCAAAAAGTGATTTCCACAGTTCATTTATCAATATATTATAAACGGACGTGCTTAATACTGACATCGGTTTCTCAAGACCCTGTACGCTTATTGTTATATCCTGATAGAGAATTTTAGATTTGCCGGGATTTGATTGCATTTCTTCACTAACGGGAATATATGCAGTTATTGGGCGTGCCTGAAGAAGGTATAAAACATCATTTGAAAAAGCCCATTCTGTATCCATAGGTCTTGCATAAATTTCTTCAACTTTTTTTATTAAGTTTTCGAGCATAACTGCTTTGTCATCAGAAAGTGTTTTTTCTTCAGACCTGTAATTTGCTTGTTCTGCAGTACCGCTTTTAGTATTTAACCATAATGATCTCTCCTTTTTACCGATTTGAACATCTACAACTTTATTGGATATTTTATTAATGATATATGTGTCAGGTGATACTGTGCCAGATACTACAGTTTCGCCTAACCCCCAGTTAGAATTAATAACAACTTCATCAAAGTTATTTGTTATCGGATTGATGGAGAATCCAACTCCTGAAATTTCACTTTCTATCTGCTGTTGTATTATTACAGCAATTTTTGGTTTTGTAATATCGAATCCGTTTTCTCTTTTGTAAATAAATACTCTATGGTCGAGACAGGATATATAAACTTTTCTTACAGCATCTTCGATATTATCTGATGTTACTCCAAGAATAGTTTCATATCCTCCCGCAAATGAAGATCCATCAAGATCTTCCTCAGGTGAAGATGATCGCACTGCAAAAATGTTTTTTTCTTTATAGTCGCCTAAAACATCAGATAAAATAGATTGCTGTTCTTTCGTAAATGATAATTTTGAGGCTTTTGCTTTTAATTTACTACAGTAAGCAATTAGCTGTTCATTGGAGTACTCTGATAAAGTCTTATCATTCTGAATTTTAGTTAACTTATTTGTCCATGGCAAAAAATAGCTTACGGATAAAATGAAACCCGGAGGTACCGGTAAACCACATTGTGTACCTTTGATGAGAGATAAACCCTTTCCACCTACTTCAGATAAATCAGGAATAATGTTAGCAGGAAATCTGTAAATACAGGTTTCAATATTTGATTCAATGTTTTCCTGCAGAGTTTTCATGACTAAACGACCTTTCTATTAAATAAATATTCATTTCATGATACGAATATAGCATAAAAAATAAATAGGTCAAACGACCGACCTGTTTATTTGACTAAATAATAGTATCTTTACTTTTAATTAAAATGATAGATTATGAATATTGACTCAGATAAATTATAAATTGAATACGGCAATCAATAGAGAAAATACAGGACCGGTAATTTAGATTAATTACCGGTCAATGGTGTAAATTTAACTTACTTATAATTATATGGGAGGGCAAATTTCTGAAGTTGCTTAGGTATTTTGCTATATGTATTATTAGGAGCTTTTTCAATAGGGGTCATCCCGCACTCTTTCATTATTTTCTGGCCATCTTTACCTAATAAAAATTTAATAAACTGAATAGCGGCTTTCTTATCCGGAGCATTTGTCGGGATTGTCAATCCGTAGATCATTGGTGCTCCTTTTTTTATTATATATGTACCGGGTTGCTTTCCAGTAAGTTTGATCTCTACAGTTTTATAATAATCAGCATATTTCAGACTTCCTAAATTTATTTTATCAGGCAGGGTTACGTAGTTCAGTTTTTGTTGTTCAGCTACAGATTTATAAAGGAAGGCATAATCAATTTCTCCTTCCTGAAGAAGGGCAAGCAGATTCATTTCCATAGGTCTTGTCATAGGACTGTTTTTCTCTATTTGCTTATATAGATCAGGTATGCCATAATATTTTGAAGCCAGCTTCATTACAATTATTGACTCATATCCACATGGGTCATCATCAGGGTTTGAATGTCCCGATATTACACCTTTTTTTAACAGAATTTTATACCAGTTTTTAGAATTAATTTTATCGGAATATTTAGCTTTATCAGTATAAACAATTGCCATTTGATTCAGTTCATTTTCTATATACCAGGAAGCATATTTAGGCATTAAAAGCTCTTTGATTACAGTATAATCAGCTGACATTATAACATCACATCTCTGGTGTAGCTCAGATATCTTTCTTGCGCACATTCTGCTTCCTGATGCTTCCATAATAACATTTACATTAGGATATTTCTTCTCATAAGCTTTCTTAATTATTTTAAGCGGTACGCTCAGGCTTCCGGCGTGGAATACTATTACCTGTTCTTTTTTATCAGTTTTAGCTTCAGTATTGGCGAAAGAGTATCCAGCTACTGTTATAAGCAGGATAAATATGCCGACTATCTTTAATCTTTTCATTCTAACTCCTTACCTATGGGTTAAGATATATGCAAAAAAAAGTTTATAAAACAGATTAGCTAATCTGTTATTCAAGTTGATACTGACAGACAGTGAAAGTTATTTATACTTAAAATTTAATTATATAATTGTTTACTCATATTTTCTTATCTTATAACAAATTATATAAAAATTTATTTATTGAAAATATTATTTTAGTATGAAGTGCTAATTCAAGGTTTTTCCTTATTTAGTATCAGTATTAATTTTTTCAAAATGCCAAGGAAGATTATATTGATATTTACATTTTCGGTTAACAGGATCATTAATAAAGATAAAAAAATTGTTTAATAAATCAAGATTGTAGTAAGGTATTGTTTTATTGAACGGATTTCTTTCATTTCTCTTTTTTAAAAGATTTCCTGCTGATCCGTATAAATTAGTTTTAAAGTTATTAACTGCATCTTTTTCGCCCTTTACAGCTGTTTCTATATCTTCAGGATTATTGACAGATGAAAATGAAAAGTTATTAACTGAATAACCTATAGATTCACAGTGAAGAATAAATCTTGTTTTCTTGAAATCCCATGATATTAAAGTTATTTTTCCAGGAAAAATGTCGGTAACTTCGTAAAATTTACAGATGCTGAATAAAAGATTTTCAAAAGAATCTCTGGCATATTCTTCTAGAATTATTCTATTGGCTAAACTATTCTCAGAAGATGCATCATCAGCCCACAGGTTATAAAATAATCCAGCTTGTAAATAACTGCTGGCTTCAGTCCAGTTTCCGGAATCTTTTCTTGTGTGTCCGCCTGAAAACATCAGTATTGAGTTTTCATTTCGTTTTAAAAGTTCAATGCCATGTTTCATATGCTCCAGATAATATTTAGGTTCACCTTGCTGAAAAGGAAATAAAACCCATTGACCATCGCCAGCAGGATTTTTTATGGGCAATGTTATATTACCTTTAAAAGCTGCATGGCATGCTACTATTATTAATTCATTTATTTTATCAGGAAACATAATCTTTCAGATAGGAATATCTTTCAGTTAGTTGACCATCTTTAGCTATTGTGGCTTTATGGAGGATATTTTTGCTGTCAGCTTCGAGCAATGAAGGGATAATATCATTAAACAGTGTATTACTGAAATCAGAAGATGCATCCTTAGGAAGTTCGGCGGGCAGATTATCGACAGCCATTATTGTGACGGCGTCTATTTTATATGGATCAGTTTCTTCTTCTGAATGAGGCAAATAACCATATACAGGCTGCTTAATTGTAGACGGTCTTAAAGTTGAAGGAACGGAGCCTTTTATATCACAGGTAATATCTGCTATAGTTGTAATTTCGAAATTATCATCTTTCATGTGATCACTTGTGAACAAGACAGGTGAGTTTGGATCCCAGTAATGACATGTTGCAAGCATATCGGTAACTGTTGTATAAGGTTTAAACGTAGATTTATACATTTTAGGATTATCAATAAAGTGTTGCAGATCAAATTTTTCGCCATCTACTCTCTCAACATAATTTTCCGGTGCCAGTTGGCAGTATACCGGTTCATCGTATTTATTATTCAAATAATCTTCATTACCAACTCTTTTAATATTCATGTAATCCAGTATTTCAAGTGCTCCGTTGGAAGCCCTGCCATCTCCGGTTATAAGTATTTTTATAGGCGGTAAAGATATTCTATCCAGTTCTTCATGAACTTTTTCTCGGTCATTTAAAATATGTGCAGGTTTAAGTTTAAATAGATTAAGTCTTTCACCCAACGCTTTCAAACCATTATAACACCCGATAATACCTGCCCATCTGCTGAAAGCAATTATTCTTACATTATCACGATCTGTAAGGTGTTCATAATCGATTAATGTTATATTCTTTTCTAGAATTGACTGCAAAAGTTTTTTGTTATATGGCTGTTGTTTGGTTGTATGAGAGAAGAAAAAATATATCTTGCTGGGCAGTAAAGTTTCAACTTTAGTTTCTTTCACGCCGATTAATACATTGCAGTTATCTAGATTCTCGACTAGTGTAACTCCGGGAATATTTTTATACTCATCATCACTGAAACATCTGAATTCACTTTTCTGTACATATATTTTAATGTGAGAATATTTATCTATTATCCGTTTACACTCTTTTGGTGTAATTGCCACCCGCCTGTCTGGTGGAGTCTTTGTTTCCTTCAGTATACCTAGTTTAATAATAGACATAAATTCCCCCTTTTTCCTTTATGATAAATATAAAAAACTGCGTAGAGTTATTCCCGTTGACAGTGTAAATAATACGAAAAGACTTATAGTCTATACCATATAATTAGTATATTCAATAATTATATGAAAAAAATATTATTGGAGAATTTTTATGAGTAATTCTAAAAGAATATTGTGTGTTCAGGAACCTGTAATTCCCATTGTAGGTCAATTAATTAGTGAAAATCCAGGAACAATTTCTCTAGGGCAGGGGATTGTACATTATTCAGCCCCTCAGGAAGTTTTTACTGAACTTAAAAAAGATATTGACTGTCTTGATATTAATAAATACTATTCCGTTGGTGGAATTACACCTTTGGTTGAACTGCTCAAAGATAAATTATCAAAAGAAAATGACATAAGATTAAAAACCGGAGTAAATGATGTATTAGTTTCTGCAGGGGCTAATATGGCATTCTTTAACACTATTTTGACATTTACAGATCCTGGAGATGAAATTATACTGCTCTCACCATATTATTTTAACTATGAGATGGCAGTAAAAATTATTGGATGTAAGCCGGTAATTGTTCCTACTGACAGGGCCTGGCAGCCGAATCTTGACTTCATTAAAGCCAAAATAACAGCTAAAACTAAAGCTGTTGTTACAATAAGTCCTAACAATCCAACTGGAGCTGTTTACACTGAAGCTGTATTGAGAAAAATTAATACTTTGTGCAAAGAGAATAATTTATATCATATTTCTGATGAGGCTTATGAATATTTTACATATGATGGGTGCAAACATTTTTCTCCGGGTTCTATTGCAGACTCAGAAAAACATACAATTTCAATTTACTCTCTTTCCAAAGCGTACGGAATGGCAGGTTGGCGTATTGGTTATGTCGTTTTACCGGATCATCTTGCTAATTCATACAATAAAGTACAGGATACTGATTTGATATGTCCTCCGGTCATCTCTCAATATGCAGCAATAAATGCACTGAAAGTCGGTGTCGGCTATTGTAAGGGATATTTAAGAGAAGTTGAAGAAATAAGAAATATGTTTATTGACAGGTTAAAATTATTCAGCAGTAAAATCAGCTATGTCGTTCCTGAAGGGGCAATTTATTTTCTGTTGAAAATAAATACAGATATGAGTGCTTTTAATTTAACCGAAAAGTTAATAAAAAATCATAAAGTAGCGGTTATTCCAGGTTTAACTTTTGGTCTGGATGACGGATGTTATATTAGAATTGGTTTCGCTGCACTGCATAAGGATAGTTTTGAAGAAGGCCTTGGAAGGTTATTAAACGGCATTGATAAACTTGTCTAATTTTAAATTAGAGCTCATAAATGAAAATATATTTGAAAGGATTGTTATTTGGACTTTTACTGCAGATAGCTGTAGGTCCTGTATGTTTTTATATCTTTAATCTAAGCATAATTAATGGATTAAAAGGAGGTTTTATTGCAGTTATAGCAGCTGCCTTTATTGATCTTGTTTTTATATTACTTGCAGTTGTAGGAATCTCCGCAATAATAGAAAAAAGAGAAAATTTGATTAGGGTAATTGGATTTTTGGTTTTGGTTATTTTCGGATTGAAGATAATTATAAGCGCAATATATTCCGGTAATACCCAAATGGCTCAGGTTGCGAAAATAGGTTACTGGATGATTTTTACCAAAACAGCAGTTATGACAGCTTCAAATCCTTTGACAATTATTTTCTGGTCCGGTGTTTTTTCCTCTAGAATTATTGAAGAAAAATATAATGTCAATGACCTCATAAAATTCGGTTCAGGCGCAGTTGCTTCTACGTTAGTATTTATGTCGCTTATAGTATTGTTAGGGCATTATATGATGGATTTTCTAGGGGTAAAATATATGCCATATATCAATATTTTTGTAGGAGTTGTCCTTGTTTATTATGGAATTCGATTAATAAGTAAAAAATCAGTATCACGACGTTTTAATTAAAACATTTTTATTATACTTAAAATTATTTTCTAACAGAATTTAAAATAGCTAAGATTGAAACTCCTACATCTGCAAAAACAGCTTCCCACATTGTAGCTTTTCCAACAACAGCCAAGGAGAGGATAGCTATTTTAACAGATAAAGCAAAAGTTATATTTTGGTTTACAACTTTTCTTGTCCGTTTAGCTATTTTTATTGCAGTTGATAATTTTGAAAGTTCATCATTCATTAAAACAATATCAGCTGATTCAATTGCAGCATCTGAACCTAAACTTCCCATAGCTACACCGATGTCGGCTCTTATGATAACAGGAGCATCGTTAATTCCATCACCGACATACATAATCTTACTATTCTGGTTATCTTTCAATATCTCAATTTGCTCTACCTTATTGCCTGGGAGGAGTTCTGCATAAACTTTATCTATTTTGAGTTTTTGAGCAGTATTTTCCGCTACAGTTTTATTATCGCCGGAAAGAATTACAGTCTTTGTTATTCCGAACTTTTTTAGGTCTTTAACTGCTTGTATGGAATCACTTTTTAATTCATCAGAAATTATTATATGTCCAATATATTTATTATTGACAGCTATATAAACCACCGTCCCATCTTCAAGAGCATCAAAAACAGAAATATTATTTTCAGACATTAATTTTTTATTTCCGCACAGGATATACTCATTTTGATAGTTGATACCTACACCTTGGCCAGCATATTCTGTATAATTATCAGTTAATTTCTCGTCAATATTATTGTCTGAATACTCTCTGATTGACTGAGCAATCGGATGATTTGAAAACTGTTCACCAATTGCTGCATATTTTATTAATTGATCAATACTGTAATTTTGCTCGGGAATAATACTTGTTACATTAAATACACCTTTAGTTAAAGTGCCTGTTTTATCAAAAACCACAGTTTTAACATCATTAAGTGCTTCAAGATAGTTGCTACCTTTAATAAGAATCCCATTTTTAGAAGCAGAACCTATACCTGAAAAAAAGCTTAAAGGCACTGAAATTACCAAAGCACATGGACATGAAACAACTAGAAATATCATAGCTCTGGATGCCCAAACAATATATTTAGCTCCAAATAAAAATGGAACACCAAATGCAATAAAACCTGCCATAGAGACTACTATTGGAGTATAAACTCTAGCGAATTTTGTAATTAGATTTTCGGCCGATGATTTCTTGTTGGCAGCATTTTCTACTAATTCTAAGATTTTAGAAACTGTTGATTCAGAAAATACTTTCTCAACCTTAATGCTCAGTAACGCATTTTCATTAATAAACCCGCTATACACCGAATCACCTGAAACAACTTTTCTTGGAGTTGGTTCACCTGTAATCGCTTTTGTATCAACTGATGATTTTCCATCTATTATTACACCGTCTAAAGGTATTTTTTCTCCCGGTTTAACAACTATTATATCGCTCACATTAACGTTCTCAGGGTGAACTTTTACAATGCCTTTATCTGTTTTTAAATTAGCAAACGTAGGTTTAAGATCCATTAATGCAGTAATAGATTTTCTAGAATTATCAACGGCTTTTTCCTGAAAATACATTCCAATTTTAAAGAAGAGCATAACCGCTACTGCTTCAGGATATTCATGTATGTATATTGCTCCTATAGTAGCTAATGTCATAAGAAAATTTTCATCAAATAAGCTACCGGATAGAATCTTTTTATATGATTTACGTATTACAGAAAATCCAACTAAAATATATAAACTTAAATATACAGGAATTTTAACAATTTTTGGAAGTGGCAGGATAAGAATCGCTCCAAAAACAATACTGCAACCTATGAGAAAATATAATTTACCATTACTCATTTTCGATTTTAAAATAGAATTTTCTACTGAAGAGTTACATTCTATTAATTTAATGTCAGGTTCAATTGATTTAGCATATTCATTAATTCTTTTCTTTGCTTCATTTATGTCTGTATTTCTAATAAAATCAATTATTAATATTTTATTTATAAAGTTAACCTTTGCATTATCTACAAAATCAAGTTGTTCTATTATATTTTCTATCTTTTCAGCACAGTCAAAACAGTTTAAGCCTTGAAGAATGAATTTATATTTATTAGCGGTTATTTTATTTTTGTTTAAAGGCAGTGCATCAAGTTCTATTCTCTGTAACTCCTTTGTTATCCTGGAGTTCTTCACTCCTTGTAGAAATGACAATCCTTTCAAACCTAAAGATAGACTTAGGTTAAAAATAATTTGAAATATACTTTCATTTTGGAAATTTCTTTCTTTGATCAAATAAGAATTATTTTTTTTAAATCGATTACTGAAAATATGAGTTGCATACTGTGATATAATATTTTCTACAACTTTCAGCAGAGTGTTTTGATTTACTACATCGCTTTTGTAATAAAGTAAGATATTTGATGTAATATTAGATATTTTAGACTCTACTACTCCTTCAGTGCTGTTGATTTTTTGAAGAATATCATTATTAAAATCAACTAAACAAGACAATCTTCTGCAGCTTATTCTTATTCTCCCGGGAAGACTATGAATAATATGGCAATTCATAGCAGATTGTCTGATATTTTCATAGAACATAATGTTGTATCATATTTATTTCTCTGTTCCGTAATTATTGAGTTTATATTATAACAAGCAGTTTCAGAAAGAGTACGATCCAGAATCCAATAAAAAAAGTTAATGTTAGAGATAGTTTTTTCCCTGCTTCAAATGCTTCTAAAAATAATTCATGAAGACTTAAAAACAGGAGGATACCCACACCAAATGCTACTATATAGCCTATAGAACCTAAAAAATATTTTAAACATACATGACTTAATACAGCAGATAAAGGTAATAGTAGCATTAATATTATTAACCATATTAATATATGTATTGTTTTGTAATTTGATTTTATTAATCTGGCAACAATAGAAAGTGAACAAGTGCAGCTGCAAAAACAAATAGCAATTAGAATTAATAAAAAAGAACTGAAACCGACTAAGCTTGTGATGCCAATAAGAATTCCGTTAATAATAAATTCAAAAACAAATGCTGCCAAAAATGCTGTCTGTTTCTTGAACTTTTCATTATCCTCATGTGTGCAACTTTCACTTTCTTCACATCCACTATCGCATGTATCAGGAGATAAATGATTAATTATAATTATCAGGGCCGCTCCCAGTGTGAATGCTATAAGAGGTCCATAGTTTTTTATATTTATAAATCTGGGAACTAAATCTGTTACAACGGCTGCTAGCATAACACCGCTTCCTAAAGCCTGAATAAGGCATATTTTGCTTTTACCAGGGTTAGACTTTACACCGATAATACTTGAACATAATGCAATAAATGACGGTATTAAAGCAAGTAGAAAAATTAAACCTAAACTCATATTAAACCTATAAAATAACTGTAATGATACAATATAATTATAGGAAAGGGATTAAAAAAATCAATAAATCTTCAAGTCAATTCTTATGCTGCAACATTTTTCCATTTCTCAGGTATGCCGATCCTAATCATTTCCATATACAACAACAAACAAAAACGACAAATTTATTAAATATAATATTGGTAAATAAAATCTAAGCTAAATAAAGAAGCTAGGTTAGATATATAAATATTACGAACTGATTTTAACTGATTGCTATAGTCTGTCCTTTTGTAACATATGAGCCTTCAGGAACGGTAATTTTAAAATTACTCGGAAGATTAATGTTTAAGGCTTTTCTTTTTAATTCTATCTGAGCTATTTCATGATCAATTTTCTCTCTTTCGAGGTTATAATCTTTTACGCTATCCCTGAATTGTGCCAATGCCTCTGTGTATTTTTCATTTGTATAAAGAACCTGCTGCATTGTAGATAAACCTCTTGTTTTCAATTCAAGTGTTTTCTGATGATATTCTTTTGTCAACTTGACGCTTAATTCAGAATCTTTTATTTTTCTGGCATATTCTGAATTATTTAAATTTGCCAGTTTATTGTTCTGCATTTTAAATTCTTCTTCTAGAAGTGGTGATTTTATAGTAATATTTTTCTTTTCTGTTTTTATTATATATCCATCGTATGAGGATTTTATTTCTGCCTTTACAGGAGGTTTTATTGTTTTGTATACTAAGAATGCAAATGGAGCTAATATTATCGCTATAGTGATAAGCCAGTATATGCGATTAACTTTTCTCCTGTCTGCCGGATATTGAATACTTGTTTTATTTCTTTTCATGACATCTCCTTAATACATACCATGGAGCCATATTGCTGTCTTTGTGTGTCTTTAAGCATAATTCTATAAAAATTGCAATGGTCGTCCAGACTTTGCAGAATGTCATAAAAATCGGCATTATAGGCATTAATAGTATATATAATAAATCTTTGGTTTTATTACTTGATACGAAACATATATAAATCGAATATAAAAGCATACCTAAAAACAGGTAGTATGAATAAATAATAATTAATGTTTCAATACTTGGCACTGTAAATAAATAAACTGTTATAAAAATAGGTAGAAATACGCAGAAAAGAATATTGTACATAATAACACCAAAAAAGACTTCTATGCCCATAAATTTTGGATTAATATGTCTCCAGTATCTTCTAAAAAGAACCAGTATCATATCTCCATCCCAACGTAATCTCTGTTTGAGAAATGCTTTAGGTGTATCGGGTGCATCTGTATAAACCACAGCATCTTTTTCATGTACAATTCTGAGCCCGGGGTATTTTTTCATATAAGACTTTAGTCTAATTGTCAAATCCAGATCTTCAGCAGTCCCATTACGCCATGGACCTATCTTTATTAGAGATCTTTTTCTGAATGCTCCAAAAGCTCCTGATACATTATTTACCATATTGATTTCAGCCAGACCTATTCTGAATAATTCTATTCCCATTTTATACTCTACAGCCTGTAAAGCCGTGATAAAATTTTTGGTTGCATTTCTGACCTTCAATACACCTGAAGCAGCAATTACATTTGGATCTGCAAAATTTCTAACCATGGCTTTTACCATTTTTTTCTCAACAGAACAATCTCCATCAATAGCAATAACAATTTCACCTTTAGACAAATTCAATCCTAAATTTCTTGAACTCACCAAACCGCCTCTTATCATTTTGGGAACAACTTTAACAATTCTCCTGTGTGAGTTAAACAGTTTTTTTGCTATTTCTGCTGCTCTAACAGTAGCTGGATTACCATCAGCATAATCTATCATAATCAGGATTTCTATAATTCCATCGTAATCCTGATTACTGAGAGTTCTAATTGTATCAAGAATATCGTCACCTTCACTATAGCAGCTGACTATACAGGTCACCATTGGATAAAACTCTATCATTTTTGTCCATTTTTGTGTAAAGCTAGATCTAATGATTGCAATAATGACGATAGCATACAGTGCAAACTCTGCTGAAAGGATATACCAGAAATTAGACATTGATCAATTCCTTTTTCCCCAGTTCTTCAAGCTTTTGCTCTTTTCCGCAATCTGCACATTTTGCATAAAGCTCTGTATCGATGAGATCAATACCGCAATCATGACATCTGGCAGTTTCAAATACAGATGCATAATCTTCTGTAAACACCTTTAGATGTGTATTACATTTTGGGCAATGCATTGCATCGTTTTTTTTGAATTCATACTCAAATGCTGTATATCCGCATGTATAGCAGAACATCTGAGAACCTTTTTCTATATTTGTGCCATTACATTTGTGACACTTTTCTACTATGATCAGCTTGTATGAACCACAATCGTTACAGCTAAAAGCTTTCATCTTTTTATTTCCTCGGTTCTTATATTGTATATTTGATATTATAAATGAGAGTTTGTTTGTGGCATTAATAGAATGTGATATTGTGAGTTTTCAAATATAAAAGTTGTATGAATATATTCATTTAATTGTTCATGTAAATGAATAAAATAGATATTGAAATAATGTATAATTATATTATTATTAATGATTAATAGGATTTTTTAATCTATTCATTCAAGAGAAAATAATGAGCAAACTAAATGAATACATAACGATTGAAGAAGCATCTGCTATTACAAAGAAAAGTGTATCTACCATAAGAAGATTTGTATTGGCTCATAAAGAGGCCGGCAATGACATTATCAAGGTTGATCTAAATGACAAAAACAGACCTCTATACAGAATTAACAGGCAGTTTATTCTTAGTTATTTTGATCTAACTAAAAAAAGTTTTAAAAAAAATACTTCAGACCTTAATTCTTCAGAATCTGTCGGTAAGAAAATGCTTGCTAACTATTATTATTATAAAAATTCATATAAACTCTTAAAAAAATTATTTATTATTTTTGTAATATTCTCACTTATTATTGATTTAGTTTTAATCTTTAGCTTTGTATATTATAAAAATGATTTAATGAATGCCCATACTGGAGATGTAGATTATTTACTAAAGCAGTTGAAAGATGTAAAAATAGAATTGAAGGATGCTCAGAAAGTATATCAGAACAATCTTCTTGAATATAAGAAGATGTGGCAAAAAAATACTAATAATGACATGTATGTTTCAAAAAAAGTAACTGAGGACAGTGTTAAACTGAATGAAATTTACGAAGAGTTGAAAAAGAAAAAAGAGAAGTAAACAGAATTCAACTTAACACATTACATGATATTGGTGAATTCCCTGACTAATTCTCTTTTGAATTATTATAAACTGTTCTTAATGATATTTCCGTTTTTAATTATCAATTTCAATGATTCTTCAGGTTTAGTGAACACCGATATATCTTGCAATGGATTAGAGTTATAAACAATTAAATCAGCATAAGCACCTTCAGATATTATACCTAATTTTCCTTCCATGTTCAGAAGTTTTGAATTAACATATGTTGCAGAATTAAGAGTTTCAAAAAGTGTTTCAGCTTTACTTCTCAGAAGAAATTCATTGCACTGGTCGGATTTTAAATCTCCGAGCAAATCAGTACCAAATCCTATATTCAGGTTATGTTTTCGGCAGATTTTTACACCGTTTATGCATTGTTTACGAACATCTTCAAGTTTTTTCATTGAATGCTGCGGAAAGCCGAATTCGGAACCTTTTTTATAGACTGAATCATATATGGCTAACGTTGGAACTACATAAGCATCATTAACTTTTACAACTTCAGCTGCTTCATCATTTATTAGATTGCCATGCTCAATAGATCTTATTCCAAGTTTAACACATCTGATTATACCTTCAGGTGTATACACATGTGCCATTACATATGTTCCGGCATTTTTTGCTTCTTCTACTATTGCTTTCGTTTCTTCTTCAGAAAACTGTAAATTAGATATTTTATCTGTAGGAGATGCAACCCCTCCTGCTGCCATAATCTTTATTTGTGCAGCACCTTTTCTCAGCTGATCTCTTGCAGCTTTTCTGACTCCGTCAACCCCGTCACATATTACAGCAATGTATGTTCCTGAATCTGAATTAACACTGCCTTCGTAAATATTTTTTGTTTTATACCTTACATCACCGTGACCAAAAGTTTGACTTAGAGCTTTTTCACTTCTAAAAAGTCTTGGTCCTTCAATTATTCCTTCGTCAATAGCCTGTTCCATACCCCAGTCAGCGCCGCCGGCATCACGAACTGTAGTGAAACCTCTGTAAAGTGTTTCATTTAGATAAACTGCTGATTTAATCCCTATATATGTTTCGGTTTTATTATCATCGTTTATGTTGACATCTGCTGAAGCGATATGAACATGAGCATCTATCAAGCCTGGTATTAGATATTTGTTTTTCAGATCCAGTACCTGATCAAAGGTATCAAAAGTTTTTTTGTCAAGTTCGGAAGAATTTCCTATTTTATTTATCAGGTTATCTACAATAATTAAATATTGACCTTTATAAATGATATCCTGTTTGCCGTTGAAAATGTTTGCATTGGTTATAAGTTTTTTCATATAGATCTTTCTTTCTTTTTTATCTTTTTATTATTTCATGTAAGTACTGATGATGAGACAGCAAAGATAATGACAGCGACAATTAATAGTAATATACTAAAATATAATAACTTCTTAGTTTTCTGATCTGATTGTTGCCATTCTCCCTGGATTAATCCCCAGAAATTTGAAGCTAAAATAACGAATATCATGAATAGAGGCCATGCTATTGTAGGTGCTAAGTCTCCTCCAATAAGATCTGAAGCCTTACTGAACATAATTAATGGAAACCAGTAAAAACATCCCATGAGCAGAATAAAAATCCAGTAGAGCGGGATTTTAGGTGAAAACTGTATTTTTGCCTTATTCTTTATTGTAAGTATAAGAAAATATAACATATAAGGTATAAATGCACATGAGAACATAATCACCCATGATATAGTATTAGCGTTAATGCCTGTGACACTAAACACTTTTGCAGCTTTGACAATAAGTGGGTTTGCAATAATATATGCAGCTCCTTCTGCCGCTACACCAATACCACCAACAGCAGCTAATATAATTCCGAGAATAAAATATTTTTTCCCGGTAACTTTTATGCATCCGGAGTCTATATAATTGTTATTTGAATTTGACATAACACGTTTCTTGCCGGAAATAGCTCCTAAAATTAATGCTGTAATAAAAACGATAATGCCAATAATCTGAAGATAGCTGTAAAGAGAGCCGACTAAGTTAGGTTTAAGGATTAAACCTAAGAGAGCGGTACTGGTTGTGCCTATAGAAATATTAACTACACAGTTTAGGCCTATTCCAATTAACTTGAAGGAGTATGAATAACAAGCCTGACCTATTCCGAAAGCTATACCACCGAAAATAAGTAATAAGATAGCAAATTTAGGTGTAGTAGAGACAATATCAAAAACATTTGGACTCATGAACAGGAGTGTTAGGCTTGGTAAAATCAGAAAAGCAGCAAAAGAAAATACCAGCCAAACGGTTTCATCATTCCACTTTTTCATATATTTTAAAGGAAAAGCAAAAGAACCGTTGATAAAGCCTGCAAGAATAACTATTACTATTGCAAAAAAAATGTCCATATTATACCTTTATATCTTTTTCTCAATTGCATGAATAATGTGGATGATCATAAGAATAATACTCACTCTTAAACATTTTTAATCAGTTTTTTTAATTATTATATAATCTAATGTTCGACTTTTAATTAACGATTGGCTCAATACTCAAGATATTAAGCCCGAATTTTATATTTATAACAGTACAAATATTATGAGCTAGAATTTTTCTAGCCATTCTATTTGTTAAATGCCACATATCTTT
>MPMD02028130.1_pt1 | contig 20907 bp, 35 predicted proteins | sample 1617291 | NCBI WGS metagenome assembly MPMD02 (sample SAMN05944810, study PRJNA350692) | marine metagenome | biome: marine; feature: ODZ; material: water; isolation source: 120 m water sample filtered on 30 um supor filter | place: Pacific Ocean | collected 2012-04-09 | depth 120m m | reverse complement strand
TGTTTTCTTACGAATACCAACCCATTTAGAAAGCATAATAGTATCAACAAGTATTTCATAAACTATACCATCTGAAATAATTTTCTTTCTTATATCAGAAGCTATTATAACTTCTTGTAATTCTTTAAAAGATTTCATTTACTTACTCTTTATATTAAAGAAAAAAATGAGGGGACCGAAGCCCCCCCACAATCATATCCTATCCCCAGAACTTAGAAAGCTTCTTGCGGATCGAATAAACAGTCTTTGCGCCACCGACAATGTCTGCGTTCTTAAACGCAGTTTCACCAGTAGCAGGGCTAGTATAAATCTTAACCCATCGAGGCAAATCTGTTAGCTCGCACTCTGCCCGAGTCATCTTGCGAGCGTTCTTTCGGCCAATTTTCGGTTGACCATGTTTTACTGACATACCCATAAACATCTCCTTTAAAAGGATTTACAAAAACATGATGAAAATACATCTCTCATTTCATCATAACAACACAACCATTATACACTATAATGGTGTTCAATACAAGGAAAAAGTTATTGTTTTAAATTAATGAACAATCCTGTCCACATTATTATCTTTCTCAACTTCTCTTGATATTTGATCCAGAAAATTCTCTATTTTATCTAATCGGTTAACTATATGATCTATGGCCTTGACTTGTGCCGAAGCATCATCCGTAAGTTCATTGATAATCGCAACCAACATATCAATTTGATGTTGTTGATTTTTGAACGACGCCTTATGGGCTGTATCGGTTATTAAATCTTTAATGGACTCCATATTCCAAGTCTCCATTACTTCATCAGAAATTTCCTGACGATTCAATAAGGCCTTAATACCATTTTCTTTTTTCATCGTCTGGTATCCCTTTCTCCTTTAAATTAGGTGAGGGGATTCTGTTGCCAAGTTCCCCTCGGACTCCGACTACTGGGGAATCGACCCCCGTCAAGCTAAAGATATTATCTTTAACCCCCAAATACTTTAAAACCAACAAACCCAAGTATTGCTACTATCATTAATGTAATACCAAAATCGTAGAATTTCATAGTTTTTTCCTCCTTGAAAAATTATTCTTTCATCATTGAAAGAAGTTAGGTGAGAGTTTCTGTTGCCAGGTACTCTCGGACCCCGCTACTTAGTCAAAGACTATGCAGCAAGCGCGTACGAATAATCGTTAGCGTTTATGTTTTGAAGGTTTGATAACGGAGCCAACCTTCCTCTCCGTGCTGTCTTATAATTTCCATTCTCCAATCGATACCTGTTCGCCCCCATGATTGTTGGAATTGGTGGAGGCGCCGGGAATCGAACCCGGGTCTTGAAAACTTTCACCACAAGATTATACAGCAATTTCTTGTCTAACCTCATTAAACATATCTTCTTTTGTTCCATTATTGTAAATAGTCATATCAATATTATTGGGACTCAAACCACCCTCACTAGAATGTTTATTTTCATAAATAGCTTCTTTTTCCCTAACAATATTTATAATAGTACCCCCTCTATTGTGAATAAAAGTAGCTTCGTTGTCAAAACGAACATCAGTAATTACAACAGTACGGCCAGGGTGTTTGTGAATAAACATTTCAGCATTTTTAATCCAAATATTAGGATCAATACCCCTACCAATCTCTGTACCAAGTAACTGATATATTTTCCTTGGTGAAATACCCCAAGGTTCTATAGGAACCTCTTTATTCTTTATTTGAGCTTCAGATAGATTAAACATAATTTTTGCTCCCTCTTTAAGAGGTTTAGCAAAGTAATAATGTAAACATAGATATTCATCACATAAGTATTTACCGAGTGTATCTTTACCAGAACCAGCTTTACCAGAAATACCAATCACCATCGGATTTCCGTTTGAGTTTGATAAACCAAAAATGGGAAACATTATTTAGATTCCCCCCTATGATGGTCTGGCCCACGTTTGACTTCATACTTCCAAATATGCTTAGGAAGTTCACCAGTTTTCTTATCACGAACTGGAATATATTTTTCTAACTTATTCCGATACGCTTTCGCTTCTGTCTTCTTTTCAAAATACTCTTTTCTAACTTTAAAAAGTTTCTTCACTATATTTCTCCACTTTATAATTATATAGAATGGTATTAACTAATAACTCCTTGCACATCTTATCTATTTTTTCTCTTTGTTCATCCTCGGTAAGTTTATCATCTAAATCAATATAGAATGCTTTTCCCATCCTTAATTCAGAAGCTTCATTAAACCCAAGATCATGTAAACAATTTAATACTACTCCTTCATCTGATCCTTTTACACCGGGTCTTAATAATGTTGTAATTGTCCATTTCAACAGCCACAATCCTCATCTGCGTCCCTATTACATTTATCATTAGATTCCTCTAATACATTATCTTTATTTTTCTTTAATTCATTTAAGGCCAGCTCAAATACACTAATTAATTCTTCAACATCATCACCGACAAATCTTAATGCAGAAATATCAGTAATGTTATCCACATTTCCATCTTCATCATAATATGCTTCCACAGCTTTATATTCCTGTGGGCTTATTTTTAAAATTCTATAACTCCAATGTGGGTTCCATTTCATATTATTTTTTCAACCATCGCCATGCAACTACTAATACAATAATACCCAAAACTCCGTACAATGCTTCAAATCCAATTGGATCCACCCAATGAGAAGGTTTTGCATTAACAACTTCTATTGGTATTTCTACAAGTTCTACATTACCAAATTCTTCAGGAGTATCAACTACTGGTGGCAACTCTACAACAGTTTCTAATGATGGCAATTCTACTGATGGTAATTCTTCTGGTGGCCACTCTACAGTTTCAGGTGCTACCCACTCCTCTTTTGCTTCCACAACATCTCCATTTTCATCATATGTTTCCCAATCTTGTGTTTGGTTATTCCAACGCTCAGACATAATTTACTCCTTTCTTATCTATTATTAATTATATAACTATTATACGATATATTGAGACCAAATACAAGGAAGAACTTGTATTTAGTTAAGTTATTGAAAAATAAGGGGTTATAAACCCTTTAGAAACAATGACTTACAGACACGCTTAGCGTCGATTTGACGTTATATTATGGAGGACATACCCAGGTATGTCTTTTCAGGAAAAACGTCTTAAATCGTCTTTAAATCGTCTTAAATCGTATATCTGACCAAGTTCTGCTCGAACTCCTTTAGTCGCTTCCAAACAGACCTCAATTCAGTTATTGTAGTAAATTGATATAAAAATACCCCAAATCCTTCATGTACTTTCCTGAAAGCATTACTGACTTGAACCACAACCCCTAAGGTGATAAGTTTGGTGAAAAGTCCCGGCCCAACCAAAAGATAGGGAACTATAACCATGAATTGATCATAGCTATTTATCCATATATCAACATAGCCATAATGGTTGAAGAGCCTCTGATAGTTAAATTTAATTCCTGTAAATAGTTCTAAAATAGTTTCTGGTTTTGAATAAGTGTTTTTATCATCTTCACCAAATACTAATTCTTTTCTAAATGCAGCTTCAACTTTCTGGTTATTGTATTCAAGTCCTGGCAACTTTGCACCAACGAACCATGTAATAATCAATCCACCAATAGAAACTACTAATGCAAACCAAACTAATGAACCTTCTTTCATACCCATAAATGGAATATCTGTTTTAGCACTTAGTTGCCATAAAACAGGTATAAATGCTATCAATGTCATTATAGAACGAACAATCTGTGATCCAAGTCTTTCTATAATATCAGCAAACTTATGAGTATCTTCCTGTATTCTCTGTGAAGCACCTTCAATATCTTCTGTAACATTTCTCCACTTAGGTAAGTAGTCAAAGGTTATAGCTTCTCTCCAACGTAAACCATATACCCTTGTAAACCAATTTGTAATGGTAGCAATAATAACATACGGCATTGCTAACATAAAAAATGATTTATCTTCAATATTAGTTGATATGAGTTTTTGATAGAATAAATCTATACCAACTTGTGACTTATCAAAGTATGTTGCTGAGTTCTGCATTAAATCGTAAAAGCCACCATACCATGCATTGATAGCTACAGTTAGTGATACTTGTATCCATAATGAAGATAACAGAATAAACAGTCCACCCCACGCCCACAATGCCCATTTTTTAGTACAGAAAAATGATTTAATCATATATCATATTCATCTATTGCTTTTGGGATAGCATCTTCATACCACGATTCCATCCCTAGTCTTTGATTAGAACAATCCAATTTCACTGAAAGATTATATTGACGAACAGGAATATTCTCAAGATTGAGTTGTAGTGGTCTATTGCAACCTACGCAGTCTTGTGTCTGTGGTTTTATTTCTATTGCTAGTTGTATTGGGATATTCTTTTGATGAAAATAATCATCAACAGCATTTTTGTGACTCACTTGAACATTATTTTTTTTTTCACAAATAGGACAATAAAACATGATAGTATCATATGTGTATTTCATAACAAACCTTTCATTAAAAATTAAGCCTCCGAGAGGACTTGAACCCCCAACATCGACATTACAAATGTCGCGCTCTACCAGTTGAGCTACAGAGGCATTATTCGATCTGTGCTTTTTGTAGCTTTCCAGAAAAATCAATTACCATATTTTTTACATAAGTTACTGCATCAAACATCTGACTTCCTGCTTCTCTACTACTGATAGGACTTGTATCTTTAATCCCACCAAAGTTTTGACCTACTTCTGCTCCAATACATGAAGTATTCACATAGGCCAATCCAGTTTCTGTGTCTTTCATAAATTTAAAACTTTCATTTACATCTTGAGTATATATCGCGGCACTCAATCCGTATCTGGTACCATTTACAATATCCATCATTTCATCAAAAGTTTCGTATTCAATTATGGCAACAACAGGTCCAAAGATTTCTTCTTGGGCTAATTCGTTATCTGGTTTAATACCAGTAAAGATAGTAGGAGCATAAAAATAACCAGAATTCATATGAATTTCTGCACCACCAGTTAGTAAATCATCACCACGTTCAACGGCTCTATTTACATAATTTTCTACATTATCTACTGCTTTCTTATTAATCAGAGGACCTACATCCGTATCATCTTCTAAACCATTACCAATACGCAATGATTCTGTCCTCCTAATTAATTTTTCTGTAAATACTTCATTGACTTTCTTATCAATAATTACTCTACTACAAGCCGTACATCTCTGTCCAGTTGTACCAAAGGCACCAAATATTACTCCTTCAACGGCAAGGTCGAGGTCTGCATTTTCTGTTACTGTGATTGAATTTTTTCCACCAAGTTCAAGTGAATATTTCTTTCCTAGTTCAGAACATTCTTTAGCAATTAAACTACCTGTTGCTGAAGAACCTGTGAATGAAATAACTTTTACATCTGGATGTTTAACTAATGCCATACCAGTTGTTGAACCAGGACCTGTTACAACATTAAATACACCAGGTGGTAATCCTGCTTCATGAAATACCTCAGCAAGTCTAACAACAGACCACGGTGTATCTGAAGCTGGTTTAATAACTACTGTATTACCGGCAACTATTGCGGGAAATGCTTTCCATGCGGGAATTGCTATTGGAAAATTCCATGGAGTAATCATACCAATTACACCATAAGGTAATTTGGCACTCATACTCCATTTATTTTTCATTTCAGATGGTACTGTTTCACCGGTCAATCGTCTACCAGCACCAGCTGCATAATAAGCTATATCTATACACTCTTGAACATCACCACGGGTTTCTGCTATGACTTTTCCCATCTCAACAGTCATTCCTTTGGCAATGCATTCTTTATCTCTTACAAGAATCTCTGCGGCTTTAAAAAGGATATCTGCACGTTTTGGAGCAGGAACATTTTTCCAATCCAGAAAAGCATGTTTTGCGTGTTTTACTGCTTTATTAATATCAGCTTGTCCAGAATTTTGAAATTCACCAACTACTTGTTTAGGGTGTGCGGGATTAACATCAAGAAATATTTCTCCACTTTTACTGTCAACCCACTCGCCATTAATGTAGTTTTTATAGTGCATAATAAAGTCTCCCTTTTTTAATTATAAAAATCCCATGAAAGTTCTCCGCGTTCTACAAGATCAGCTTCCGTTCTACATTTTACATATGTTTTTTGTACATTTCCACCAGCAAATGTAAAAGTCCTTATACCACCAGCATATGTACCAGATGCACCTGAATATGTATCAGACGCCGTAGCAGTATCATCATATTTCCATATAGTACTACCATTTACATAGTTCCATGCCATATTATTATCCTCTTGTTATGACTACTATTTTATTAATTTGTTTCTGTATAATCTCTTTCCTGTTGGGCCATTTGATATAAACATCTTCAGGATTTTTCATCAAGTTATATAGAAGTGGCATAATCATCTTTTCTACTTTCAACAAATCTTCTTTATGTTTCTTTTGAAGAATGTCCATCTGTGAATCATCACCCTCACGAATAGCAATTAACTTATCAATTTTTTCTTCTAGTCCAGATGGAATGGCACCACCTTGATCTGCTACTCTACTTTTAATCTCTTTTTCATATTCAGTTACTTCTACTTCATCAACAGTATTGAAACCAAAATCAAAACTTTCACCATAACCTTCAGCGTTAAACTCGTCAATTTCTGACATTTTACTTCTCCTATTTTATTTGAATCACCATGGGATCTTTTTTCATTATATCAACCAATTTATCAATATAGATATCTGAATCAAAAATAGATTTCTTGAATACTTGAACATCAAAACTATTTCGTACTGCTATAATAATCACTAACTGCTCTGGAACACATCCAGTCATTTCATAAAACGCTGCAGCATAAAATGCGGCTTGAATCCAATAATCTTCAATCCATTCTTCACGTTTGGGTTTACACGATGTTTTAAAATCAATAACAGAAATTTTACCATTATATTCAGCAACACAATCAGTTGTCCCAGCAACTCTTAACTTATCACTGTATACTGGAATTTCTAAACCAACTATATTATCAATATTACCAAGAATAAACCTCATACGATTGAATACCCTTCTTGATTCACTATCTGTAGATATTATAGTTTTATTATATAAGTATCTTTCACATAATTCATGTACCTCAGTTCCTATTTTAGCAGCCTCTTTCATTATTCTATTGGCTTCTTCATCACCTACTCTTTCCCTCCATTCAACTAAACTTGGTTTCGGTTGTTTACCAAGAATAGTTGTAATGGAAGGATATTGATTCCCATCTGGTGTTACATATACTCTTTTCCCATCTATTGATTGTCTTGTGGGAACTTGTAAATCATCAATATCATGCACATGATTAAAGTGTTTCATATATTATTTTTCTCCTAAAACCATCTCAATATCAATAATTTGTTTATTACGAATTAGAGTAAATACAACTTTATCATTTATCTTTTTCTTAGCTACGATAGCGGCAAGTTTGTTGATCAGAACTTTTACACCATCAACCTTCAAAATAATATCCCCAGCTTTTAAAATACCAACAGCTGGGCTACCAGTGACTACCTCGGTTACAAACGCCCCTTCACCACTAGTATAATCTTTCATATCTTCTTTGTTGACTCTACGAAACATTATACCAACAAATGGTCGTTTAATCTTTTCACCAGTCTTTAGTCGTTCAATAACATTTTTCGCATAAGTACCATCAATAGCAAAACCAAGACCTATACTCCCTGATGAAGATCCACCACTACCTGTAATAATCATAGTATTGATACCAATTACATCTCCGTGTAAATTAAACAATGGCCCGCCTGAATTTCCCGGATTGATAGAAGTATCTGTCTGAACAAATGGAACGAATGGTGCTGCTGATGGAACTATTCTATCTAATGCAGAAACATTTCCAAAAGTTGTAGTAAATGATAGACTCATAGGTGAACCAATAGCAATAACCCTATCACCAACTTCTGGCATATCACCCCATGAAACAAATTTAAAAGTCTTTTTAGCTTCAGATGCACCCAATTTAATTTTCAATAAAGCAATATCAGAAGCTTTGTCATAATTGATTAAATCTGTTTCATACCTAGAACCATCTTTGAATGTAACAAAAGCCATTCCTTTGCCATCGGAAACATTATCAACAACATGAAAATTTGTAATTACATATCCATCAGCACTAATTACAAAACCCGATCCACCTCGTGGTGGTTCAATACCTTTACCAGGTGGTAATTGATCTTGTGGTCTATCACGAAACTTGAAATTACCATCAGGGCCTGGATTCTGTGGTGATGGTCGTGGTACCATTTGAGTATTTTTTGAAAATGATTCAGCTGATACTTCTACAACAGCAGGCATAACTTTTGAAATGGTCGTTGTTACATAATCATGATCTGCAAATACTGGAGTTGAATAAAACAAAAATGACGCAAGAGTAATAGTCATAATTGCAGTTATAGCTTTTTTATACATATTTTTTGCTCCTATTTGGGGCTATATAATTTAATATTGTTTCCACCAATCACACAACTTCTATCTATTTCTTTGTATACAAATACAATCGCCCATTGGTTATTGGAAGGATTCATCCATAAATGTGTTTCTATTATTTCTTTATGTCGATCCCCATTTACTGAACCTTTTGCCGCTATATTCATATGATAATCATTATTCACCATATTGTTGATAAAATCTCTTGTATTACAATAAAGCATAATATCACTCAATGGATTTATTTGTTCTGGTTTTGGTTCTGGTTTTGTTGAAGAACCACCATTTCCTTTAAACATATCATAATCAGGCGTCAAAGAACCAGCTGTAACTAACAAAGAACTTCCCATTATAAGGTACGATAATATAAAAATCAAAGCTGCTTTTTTCATTTTAATCCCTCACCTCTATTGTTGACCCGGCATGACTATTTTTAACATGCCTAAGTCTTTCGTTAAAATCCTTAGTTGGTTTTGGTAAACCTTTTGTCATTTCTAATTTACAAGAGTCACCTAAGTTAGGTGAACCAACCAATCGTAACATATTACCATTTTCTAAACATGACGGACAAGGATCATTTAATGGTTTGTCCATATTGTTAATTGTTTCAAATGATTCAAATGTTGTTTGACATTTACTACACTGAAATATATATATAGGCATTTTAGATACTTTCTCCTAGTGGTATTTCAAATTGTGCTAGTTTATTTTTCCATTTCCAAAATGAATTACCATGACTTGTTCTTCCTAATTGCATCCATTGCCATTGATGTATCATTTCATGTGCTAATGTATAGAGAAATTCATTCTTATCGTTAAATTTTTTATTTATTGAAAGCATCGCATAAATAGTTCCATAGCCATCTTCAAACGGAATATGTTCTGCATGACAGCCTTGTTTTCTTTTTATTTCAATATCATGGAATGGATGAATAATGTTATTAAATATTTCTTCATTTAATATATTGAACCATCTTGTGATCATATTTTTTGATGGTTTAAATTCTCCTTGTGTTTGTTTTCGTATTTCCTGAATAATATAGTTATCTTTGGAAATATACACACTCTTCCTCCCTTATCGTTTACTTTCTGGTCTCCCACTCTTTTTCCGTTCCGCCTTAACAGACGGTTGAGTTCCCTGTTCCGGTTTTTCAGTTGTGAAATCTGTTTCTACTTTAAAGTCACAAGTTACAATATGACCAAAAAATTCACCCGTATACATAAAACTATCCCATTTTAAAACAAGTGGTGTCATTCCTTCAACTTCAACAGTAATATATTTTTCTTTAAATGCTTCTGTTACTATAGCATCAAAAGATTTACCACTCTTTTTGCCTTTCGCTTTATACTTAACAACAGTTTTTAAATATGATTCATCCATTTTATTAATCCTTTTTATATAAATCTGGAAATACTCCTAAAACTAACTTTTCCGTTAATCCTTTTATTTTAAGTTTCTTTTTTAACATACCAACATATAAAGCACTTTCATTTTCATTCATAGACTCCAATACTTGAATTAAAAGCTCACTTAATCTTTGTTCAGTAACACCTTTACTCCTGGGATGTCCTTTAACAAAAATAGAACACTTTGGAATGGTATTAAATAAAGTTGCTGGATTTACTCCATCAGGCCCATCATCTGGTGTATATTTTGGAATCTTATTAATATTCCAAACAATATTTGGATCAAAAGTTCCTTGCAATAAAAACTTCAATGTCGTATTATCTTTATGTTCTTCTAAAAATGCTTTCTTTTTTTTCCAATGTTTTAATGCTTTAAAATCTTCAAACAATTCTGAAATGTTTTTTGTCATCTTGTAAAGTCTCCCATATTTTCCATAAGATATTTCAATCTATTCTTAATAAAATAATTCATTAACTGACCATTCTGATATTTCTTTTCTTCATTATATTGATCTAAAATAGCATCAGAAATCTTTTCAGGAATCAAATCAAAATCAATTAAGATTTTATTTCTTATCCATCCTCGCTTCATATCATCAGGAAAATCATGTGGGTCTTCAACTAACCAATTAGCTATTTTCTTTTTTGAAATAGCCTTTTGACGGACACCATTCACAATACAATCATCATCAGATAATATGTTTGGAATACCATCACCCTTGTCACCACGAATAATATGTTCCTTTAAGTACTTATAAGGGTCTATTCCATTGAGCATTTTCTGTTTCATTGGGGAATACTGCTTTACCCATTTATATTTATACAATTGAGAAAAGTCTTTATCACTTGATACAATCAAGCTTTTCTCATTAAATGCCTTAGAAAGTACTGCAATTACATCATCCCCCTCGGCATGTGGTACTCGTATCACTTTATATGGAAAGAATGTATCAATTTCTTCAATAATCTTACTAATCGTATCAAATAAGGCACTCCAATCCATACCCTTTTCTTGTTTCTGTTTTTCTCTAGCTACTTTTCTATGGGCTTTATAGAATGGAAAAGCTTCTTTACGCCAACTACCGTGAAAATCAGTACAGATAACAATTTCACCATACTTATCTTTATACTTATTCCTATAAGAACGAACACTATTCAATACTAAATGGCGGATAAAATCTTCACCAAATCGTTCCTCATCCGGTACTTTATGTGCCACCATTATTGAACCAACAATTATATTTGAAAAATCTAAAAGTATCATAACGCTCCTTTAACAATCTTTATTTGCAAATATCCATACTCTTTTAAAAACTCAATACCATCATCATTTTTATAATCTTCTTCATAATAAAGTTCACTGATACCAGATTGTAGTATTAACTTAGCACAATGTATACAAGGTGCATAAGTAGTAAACATAGATGAATTTAAACCAGATTCAGTTGATCTAGCTAATTTTAAAATAGCATTAGCTTCGGCATGTAATACTTCTGGTTTTGTTTTTCCATCTTCTTCACAAACATTAGAACCTCCAGAAGGCATACCATTATATCCAATAGAAATAATTCTATCATCTTTAACAATGATACAACCAACCTTTAATCTTGTTGCGGAAGATAGTTCTCCATAAACACGAGCAACTTTTAAATGAGCTTTTATAAATTTATTTTTCATTATAAAAGATTCTCAACTATTCCTTTTTCAGAATCAACTTCATCGAACTTTTTATCAACATATGGAATAACTGTATTATCTATATAACTAACAACTCCTTCATACTGTTTTTTAAAAAAATCTTTTCCTGGGTCTTTGATTTCACTAAGATCAGAAAACAAAAGTGTTAAAATAACATACAAAAATATTAATTTACCAAGTTTATTAAACATTAGAAAAATGCCCCCAACAGAATTGTGTCTTTACCAATACGCCCCTTCAATTGTTTCTCTTGCGTTTTCATACTATTTAAAGCCTTTTTCAACGCTCCCTTTTTAAGATTAGCTAGTGCTTCTTTAGGTTTTCGTACTGTCTTTTCAACTGATTCTGTTTCATCAAAATGTAAAAGAGTTGTTCCTTTAACACTAAATCCCCTAATAGAGTTTTCAGCACGATAAACACCAAGACGATTATACTTAGTATTGTAGACCCATAGTTCATTGGCCCCAATAATCTTTTCTGGATTAACGCTAACCAACTTCAACTCAGGAAATTCAACTTGATACTTTATCTTCTTAACCAATCTTTCTGCAGAAAGAGTTTTCTTCTTTCTAGGCTTTCTTTGAGCCGTAGCATTTTTAATAAGACGGTCAATATCATCACAAATAACACCATAGAAGTCCATCATCTTTTTATGATACTTTGGTTTCAAGTGACTCCATGCTTCTAAGTAATATTCATCATCTTTATTGTATACGTCAACCAACTCATTAAAGCAATCAATATAAAACTGTCTCATTTTTCGAGCATGAACAGCCTTACATCCCAAATTACTTAAATGAGCATAACAATCATATTTAAGTTTATAATCATTTTTAATAAAATTGTCAACTATTCCTTCAACGGCAGAAATATAATCTTCAACCTGCCCTTGAATTCTATCTTGAATAGTTACCTTAGGTTTTTCTTTCTTTTCATCCTTTTCATCCTTTTCTGGTTTCTCTTTCTTCCACATATTTTTATATGTGGGATCTTGTTTCTCTCCATTAATTACTGGAACAGCTCTTGTAACACCATCTTGACATATCATTATATCATAACAAACGTGTCCATCACTCATAATATCCTCCAAATTCCAAAGATTGCTATCATTATCACTATCACATTTAAAACGATCAAATTTACGCTACTTCTTAAATACGCATTAATAATATGTAATGTTGAACCTACTAATTGAATTAAAAATATTTTTAAAATAGAAACATCATCACCATACCATGCCATTAAAACCATGATACTAATAAAACATAATGAACCAATCGTTTCACAAAATAATCGAAAACGATGATTCTTCCAATCATCAATCAACCAACTTTTCATATTACCCTCAATTATTACTATAAGTCATTTTATAATTAGGAGATTCGACTACAATTTCTGGATACTCAACTTCTTTATTATAATGTTTTTCATCCATCTTTGCGTCATTAGATTCATTTATAGAATCTAACCATTGGTCAAATTCTTCATGGTTAAGTCGCAATTCCTCATCACTATTAAAAAACTCATCCCGGTCATCACCAAAATCTTTCCAAATACTCATTTTATTTAAACTCCTTTTATCAATTATTATACTTCTATTATACGGGAATTGGTCTTAGGAGTCAAGGAAAAAGTGACGTTATAAGTCATTGTTTTATAAGGAGTTATCAACAATCACTATAACCCCTTTATTTACAAGGAGTTATAAACCCTTTGTTTGTATAGACTTAGAAACTATTTTTTTACTAATAAGATCCATCAAATCTAACACTCGGCAACTGTATCCAAACTCATTATCATACCATGCGAGTAATTTAAGGAACCTCTTATTAATAACTTTGGTAGATAAACAATCAATTATTGAGGAAAAGGGACTTCCAACATAATCAACTGAAACCAGTGGTTCACAGGAAACATCAATAATACCATTCATTTTACCCTTGGATTCTTTAACAAACATATCATGGATCATATCAACAGTAACATCCTTTTCTAATTCTACTGATATATCCAATAATGAAACATCAGGTACCGGAACACGAATTGCCATACCATCTAGCTTTCCTTCTAATTCAGGAAGAACAATTCCTATATTCTTTGCTGCTCCTGTAGATGTTGGAATAATAGACATAGTTGCTGCTCGAGCTCTTCGTAAATCTGGATGGGAAGAATCAAGTAATGTCTGACCCATAGTATAAGAATGAATGGTTGTTACAGAACCATATTTAATACCAAAGTTCTTTTGAAGAATTTTGAGGAGAGGAGAAAGGCAGGTTGTTGTACATGAGGAGGTTGAAATAATATTTGTATCTTGTAACTTATATTCTGTTTCATTCACACCATAAATTAAAGTAGCATCAACATCTTTTGCTGGTGATGTTACTAAAACATTATTAGCACCTGCTTCTATATGTTGTTCAAGTGAATGTTTATCTGTAAACTTACCTGTTGAATCAACTACAATATCAACTTCTAATTCTTTCCACGGAAGTTTACTAGGTGTTTTTCTGTCAAAATTTGGAATAGATTTTCCATTGAGGATTAAATTATCCAACTCATATGATACATCACCATTAAAATGACCATGAATAGAGTCATACTTAAAAAGATGCGCACGAACTTCAACAGTTGTTCGGGCATTAATAGCTACAATATTGTAATTTTCATTGTCAATAAGTTTACGAATTAGACTTCTTCCAATCCGCCCAAATCCATTAAACGCTACATTGATCTTTTTGTTGTTTACCATTTTTCCACCTCATTTCAATTTCATCTTTATAACAATCAAAAAACCATTTCATATCACACAACCAATAATTTTTATACTTAACACCATCAAGTAAAAAATTACTTATATCACCAAACAAATTCATATCAAAAAGTATATATGTTCCTTTCCTGGTAATTTTGATAAACAATATCCACAAATCATTTTCATTAGTTACATCATGTTCAACTTGGTCTATCCAAGTATCTAAAAGTGCTATACTATTATTTCCTATCAATAAATGAAAAGGAAAATCTGCATAATTTTTACATTCGGCTAAGAAGTAAGGATAATGTAATGGAGGAACAACATCACCCCTGGATAACTTTATCTGCTCTATTGAAAGATGTTCTTTTCTATATTCGTTCTTACCACCTACAAATGCTCCACTATTAGGAACTCTTATAAATGATTGTTTATACAAATCAGAAAGGAACAGGCAAACATCTCTCTCCCAACTCTTACCTTTATTTTTACTCTTTGAACTCATTAATAATTTTCATCCTCATCATCCTCGAAATTTTCATCTCTAATATAAACCGTTGAACCACAAAATATACAAAACTTGGGTTCAGGCATATCTTCTTCTACCTCCATACAAAAATTATGACCACAGTTATCACAGTAAAATTTGCTTTCAAATTCTTCGTCCATATATAACTCCTAAGACATATCCACAAGTTCACACGAATTACCTGAGCAGGCCAATTCTTGACTACCAATAGTATTATCTTCTTTCTCGTATTCAGAAAGTTTATCCCAATCAATATTTTTTGGCATCAATTTAGACATTTTTTCATATTCTTCTTTACCACATTCTTGATATGGGGCTTGCCTATAAGTATGATCAGAATGTGGTAAAAAAGAAACACCACCAATTTCATTAAAATTGCTATATACCCAAGCACCAACCTCAATCCATTCATGTTCTCTAACAGTAATAGTTACTGATGGATTATGTTCACACCAACTTGTATGATAGATTTTCCAAGTTTCAAGTTGTTCTATTGCTGTTTTATCATTCCTGAAAACAGAGTGTGATGGGGATTTAGTAGGAAAAGAAAATACATAAGTATTATCTGGTTTCGTGACATCATCCTCACAAGGAACTCCTTGATCTTTCATAAATTGTGAAATTGGATCTTTCTTATCACACCGAACTGTTCTGATATAATAAGGAGAATGTCTTGTATGAATACCAGAAGAAGCATCAACCAATTGTGAAACTGTACCTGATGGTTTCACACAGGTAACTGCAGCTGCTGGATTAATTCCAATAGCTTTAGCATACTCCGAATTTATTTTAACAGAATACTTATTCAATTCTCCCAACATATCATCTAATTTACCATTCTTATTTTCATATGTTAGTGGGTTATCCATAATACCTGTCATAGAAACACCAAGTAATGCTTCTTCTTTACAATTCTTTGCCCATTCACTACTAATATATTTAAAATCTATAAGTGTTGCTTGAAAAGTACCTAAAATTGTTGCGAGTCTAACTTTCTCTTTTATTGTCTTTTCAGTATCATGTTCTCTTACAATGATTTCAGATAAATTACAAAACTCACGATCCCTTAGAATTATTTCAGCACAAGGATTGAGTAAAAAATCATGATCAGGGTCTCTACGATCACCAAGTCTTTTTACTTGTTTTTTCAAAGCATTTCTATTTGCAATACCACGTTCACCTGATTTACTTTCAATCAGGGATAACCATTCTTTAAGAAAAATGTTTACATCAGGTGGCTCAGTATAAACGACAGAATTATTAGCCAATGCTCTATGAGGTGTCTCCATCCACCATTGACCTGATTTTGCTTTTCTCATTCGTTCATCTGTAAGATTAGACAAAGAGATTAATGCTGATCTACGAACACCACCAACTACAACTATCTCTGCAATCTTACACATAATATCATGACACTCAATAGAAGATAATTTTCTACCTCTTGCAATCTTAAAAGTTTCAGCAGTAAAACGAAATAAACTTTCTAATGGATCTGGCCCGGATGCACGACCACCGAAAGTTTTTAATCGTTCACCTTTCGGTCTTATTTTAGAAGTATCCCACTTAGGGATATGACCAGCGTATAGAAGTGAAATTAATTCTTTAAATGATTTTGACCAACCAAGTTTACTATCAGTAACATGAATAGTAGTATCTGATGGATAAAGTTCTTCTGGAACTTCTGGTAGTTTTTCTACTTCTCTCCGTTCTACAGAGAATCCCATTCCAGTACCATTCATCAAAACATACATAGCTTCATCAAAGGCTCGGATCCGATTTACAGTAACTGCTGCACAATTATAACCTGCAATATTATCACGTTCCAAAGCTGGCCCAGCAGTCATTAATGCTCTCATGGATGGCATAATTTCCATGTTCAATACTGCCGATTCAAGTTCTTTTCTTTCCTTCATTTTCCAATCAAAATTTTCTTTGAGGTGTTTCTCAAAGAAATCAAAATATCTCTTTACTGTTTCTTCCCAATTCTCTCTTCGGTTTTCCGTTTCCAACCAGCGGGCATATCTACTTTTGTGTATGTATTTTTGATAATCAGTCATTTCTACCATATTATATCCTTTCAAATATTTATTTTCTCTTTCAATTCTACCCACTCTCGTTTACTCAATCCAAAATCTTTTTCTTTACTAATCTCGTCCATGTAACTTATAATATTCTGACAATATCCTGATGAATGTTGCATTAAAGGAAAATTATCAAAAACATATTTTAATACATTCATTTCCATTCTACTTAGTGTAGAAGAATTATATATATAATCTTCAAACGCTTCTGTTGCTATTGGCACTTCTGGTTTCACCATTTCATACATTACTTTAGCGTAATCTTGTATTTCTTGTTGAGCATGATCATCCATTCTTAGACGACAAAAATGAAAAAAGTTGTGCAAGTCTATCTTCCAGTAACACTCTGTATAGTTTGATACTGGTAAAACGGTTCTTGCCAACTCTCTTGTTAATCCACCATGTGACGTTGATTCAGTACCAATCAAAAACTTATAAGCATACTTAGCCTTAGCAGTTATCTCATGTATTCTCTGTTTATAACTTTGTTTCCACGCATCAGAAAGTTCACCACCTCTACCTTGTTTATTTGTTTGTGATTGTGGTTGAATATAATCATCACTTGGCTCATAAAAATCATCCGACATTATAGAATATCTTCCAGAATATTCATTGAGGGATGCTGTTCGATGTCTCACCAACTGCCTCATAACAAAGATGGGGAGCTTGAGATGGAATTTAACTTCTACCATCTCAAGCGGTGAGGTGTGTTTATGTCTTACAAGGTAACGAATCAAACCTTTATTGTCGGATGCAGTCCGTGTACCCTTTCCATAGGATACACGAGCCGCATCTGCAATTGAATCATCATCACCCATTATGTCAATTAATCTTACAAATCCGTGCTTATGTAATTTTCTCTCTTTTATTTCCATTATCATCTCCAAAAAGTACAATTCTCATATCTTGAAATGCATGCTTCTTATGCAATGCTTCACTAGTTACTGCGTCTTGTTCTATATTTGCATAACGATTAATCATCTCACTTAAATATTCTTCTGTTTGTTCTTCTGTTAAAAGCATGTTGTCTCCTTAGCATTTAGACCACCGAGAGAGTTGAAATTCTGCTTGCAGACCTGAATATGTATTAGTATCTATGACGCTCACGATTTCTTCGCTTGACATTCCTTTCATAACCATATCATTAATATCCTTTTCCCTTATATTATCAGGCCAAATACAAACACTATAACCATTAATAATAAGTTTGTTTATTGCCTCCTTTATTTGTTTATTTCGTTTTTCATTATCTAAAATTATCACACTACTCAATCCGACACCTTTAAAGTTTAAACCAGCTATTGCTAAGCAATTTGGTAAAAATAAACTATCCAAAGGGCCCTCAACACAATACTGTTTTTTATTAATATCAAGTCTTTCTTGACCGAATATTAAATTTTCGACCCCTTCTAATTTAATTGTTATGTATTTACATTGGTCTTTTGGATCAAACGACCTACCCTGATAACCAATAACATTATTGTCACTATCAAAAAACGGAATCACTAATCTAGGTGTATCTTGTTTCAACGACCGAAATTTATTTGGGATAATTTTATTAGTCCACTCTTTAAATTTCGTACAAAAATAAAGCTTACTAAAATACTTTTCTGGTATTTGTCTTTTTTTTAAGTAAAGTTTTGCTGGGTGTTGGTCTGACAAGGAATCAATAGTTGATAGTCCTTGTAAAATACGGTTGAATTTTGGTGTGAAGTTGAATTTTGGAATGATTTGATTTGGTTCACTTTGCTTCTCCTTGTATCGTTCAGTAATATAATCTTTATGTAAAACAGGATGTACTTTTTCTAAAAACTTACCAAAAGTGGTTCCGTAGTCACAGTTATGACAACGGTAAAAGTATTTATTACCCTTTTCATATATAAAACCACGTCGCTTGTTCTGGTGTTTCTCCGAATCACCACATATTGGACATCTGAAGTTCCAAAGGTTGTGATGGTTTTGTTTAAATCGTTCTAATGTTGGTGATAATAATTGTATATATTTTACATCAATATAAGCGCTCACTTTAATCCTCTCTATAATAACTCCCAAAAGTTGTACTCAATACATCTTTCCAATTAACACTTTCTTGTTTCACATACCCACGCTGTGGTAATTTACATTTCAAATACAACTCTACCATTGCTAACATACCTATCGCTGTCGTATATTCTATTGCTGTCATATACCTACCGTTAATAGTTTCAGGTTTAAAAACTTTATAATACGCTCTTTCTTTATAGTCAAGTTCATTATAATCATAACCACCGATTATACTATATATAATAACTTCATCTTTTCTTGTTGTTGGGATATGTTCTTTAAAAATTCTTGTGAGTTCTTGTTGCGAAAGATTTAGATCATTAAAAAGAAAATCGACATAATCATGATGTCCTATTCTTCTTAATGTTTTATAATCAACATTCATTGCTTGGTGTGTTTCAGAAAGAGTTTTAGCAAATGTTCCAATACCACCTGAAGTATGAAAGGCTTCATACTCATGACCATCAATAGTTATTTTTTCATAACCAGATAAAGCCTCTACTTCGTCATAAAATCCATCATGAACTACTTGGCACTTGCCCTTATATTCGTTGACAAGTCCATCACCACTCCACGAACTATGATATCTTAATTTATTCGTAGCGTTTTGTGATAATGCTCCAACTCTAATTTTTACATTAGAACAGGTATTAAATTTAGTAACTAAGTGATTTGTTATAACAGTGGAAAGACCAGGAGCTAAACCACAATGTGGCATAGTGAAAGGTATATTTTTTAAACCTATAATATAATTATCTAATCGCTCATCTTCGGATAAATCAAAATATGGAACATCAGCATTATAACAAGATTCAAATAAATCTATATTTTTTGTATAAGGGAGTGCGTTAATGATAAGAGTTTTATCTTTAACAAATTCATTAAACTGTACAGATTTACCAGTTCCGTCTGGTTCATATGTTGGTTTGGTAATTTTCAGTTTAACAAAATTATCACCAAAGTATTCTTTATCAGTTTGATCGGCAATAGAAACTTTATATGAATTACTACTTACTAACAATTCGTAAATAGCGGTTCCTATTTTCCCCGCACCAACAATTCCTATATGTATTTTTTCGTCATTCATGATATATATTATACTAAATTAAAATTAATAATACAAGGAAGATTATCTTAACTTGACGTTTGCTTGGAAAATATAGCCAATAAGAGTAGCTATTGTGATAATACCACCATAAATAACCGCTTTCCATTTCTCTAAAGCTGACATTCTCACATCAAGTTTAGCAAACTTATCAAGTATTTCTTTATGAATTCGCTGTTGAAATTCGGTCTCTGTAGCAATATGGTTATCCATTCTATCATTGACCTTTTGAAGCTTTTCGCTTTGTTCTTTGTGCTTTGTTGAAATATGTGTTTTTAAAAACTCTGTATCTTTATCTTGTTCAGTTATTCTATATTCTAAATGATCTATATCTTTTCCTAAAGACAAGAAAGAATTATCACAAATCTTTTGTTGCTCTTTGTCCATGGGCATTAGTTACATCTTCCTTCTTGACAGTCTTGAAGTTGTTTTAAAAGTGAATTTTCTGTATCAAAACGATCTTTCAACCATTTTGGTGTTACTTCATAATTACCATTATCTAATTTACTTATTTGGCTCTCCCCTACCACTCTTACCTGCCCTTGCGCGGTCAGACATCCACTCAAACATAGTGTCAATATTATCAACATCACCATCTGCCAATGCATCATCCATTTTCTTTTTTCGTTCTTGAAACTCTTTAAAGCTTGGTTTTGGTTTGTTTTTTTGTATACGATCATAAATATTTAACCCCGTAGATAGAATGTTACCGATCATTGAAAACATTTATTTCTCCTTCTTCTTTACCATAATACCTGATTTACTTCCATCAGATTTAGAATACTTTCTTAAATAAAGCATGTGTCCTGATTTTTCATGTTGAACAATAATAGATTTT